>Ga0315280_10002199_pt1 | contig 31893 bp, 27 predicted proteins | sample YL17G06_40_MG_FD_203697 | JGI IMG/M metagenome (GOLD analysis project Ga0315280, IMG submission 203697) | Sediment microbial communities from Yellowstone Lake, YNP, Wyoming, USA - YL17G06_40 | ecosystem: Environmental > Aquatic > Freshwater > Lake > Sediment | place: USA: Wyoming | collected... | reverse complement strand
GCAGCCTGGCTGGCCCCAGTCCCATCCACGGTGTCATCGCGCCCACGACATTCGCATCACGATCGCATGGAGCGCGGGGTCGAGGCGCTTCAGGCACCGCCGCGCATCGGCGCGCAGCGACTCGTCCTGCCTCCGATCGGCGGCCACCTTCAGCGCAGCCCAGAACAGCGTGGCCGCTCGCGAATCGTCACCCGAACTTCCGCCGGGCGGTCGGGGTGGCGACGCCGCCACCAACCGCACCGTGTCGATGTCATCGTCGCCGGCCGGCGGGCACGCCCAGAGGCCGCGAAGCGCGCCCACCGAGGCGAGCCAGGCCGGTTCGAGGTCCTCGGCCAGAAGATCCGCCAGCCTGTCGTCCTCGAAATCGGCCGGCGCCAGCGCGCGCCCGGCCACCAGCGCGTCGCGCACGAGCGCTGGTGCCTGCGCGCCATGTTCGGGGCTGTCGCGTCGGTCCGCCTCGAGCAGCACGTTGACGATGGCGGGGATGTACGCCGGCGATGCCGAAGCCAGCGCGCGCGCATCGGTGGTGCGAAGCAGCCGGGAGATGATCGCGGCGCGGACCATGCGACGAAGCGGCACATCACCGTTGCGGGCGAGCGTGGTATCGAGTTGGAGCCAGCTGTCGAGAATCTCAGCCGGCTCGCGCGCCCACGCGGCTGGCGTCGCCCAGTGTTCCAGGAAGCCCAGCCTGCGCGTGTCCTTCGAGGCGCCCTCCATGCCAATCAGCGTGCGACGCGAGGCCTCAGCCTTCTCGAAATCGCCCGCCTCGAGTTGCAGGTACATCTCGCCCACCCGTTCGGTAAACACGCTGAACAGTTCAATCTGGCCCGGTGACGCCGGGACGGGAAGCCGTTCCGGTGAGGCCGGAGGCGGCGCGTCGGGCGACGCGGGAGCTGGATCGCTGTCGGGATGGTCGAAAACGGGCAACCAGATCTGCTTCATGGGCGCGCGCCAATGTAGCACGGGCCTGGGGCTGTATTGGCCTCCGCGTCGAAGCTCAGGGTTCCGTGCGCGCTCGACCGGCTCCGCGAGCGCGTCGAGGAGCGGCACGCCAGGAAGGCGGCCGCCGCGCGCCGCACCCGCAGACACAGGAAGGGCCGCCGCCGGTGAGGTGGGCGGCAGTCGCCATGGATTCTGACAATGGATACTGAAACGTGCGGAAAGTGCGGCAAGCTCCTCGAACCCCGGGACACGATTCACGTCGCCGACCTGGGCCCTCGCTGTTTCACCTGCCACAACCAGGAACTCGCCGGGCGTCTGGGCGTGCGTTTCGACGACACGCCGCTCGACCCAATCGTCGTCAACGATGCCGAGGGCGCGCCGCACACGCTCGCGATCCGATCGCTGCTCGTCCCAACCGGCCGGGAGATGACGGCCAGGGAAGTCCAACCGCAGGGCGGGGGCTACGAGTTCTCGGTGCTCGGCGACTTCGACGCCGATGCGTGGCGGCTGTTCACGCACCTGTACGAGAAGATCCGGCGCGAGATTGCCGTCAAGCACGTCGAGATGACCGAGTTCGGGTGGCACCTGACGGCCGCCGATCGCTTCGCCGGGCGCATTGAATGGGACGACGACAGCGGGGGTGAGACTCCCATCGTCGTCATTGACGGCAAACCCTTCACTTGGGACGAGCTGGGGCGGATCTTGACGACATACGAAGGGTTCACCCTCCACGCCAGGATCGAGGACAGCATCGAAATTGTGGGTGGGCCGCTGCTGGAGAAGGGGCCGGAGGGGAAGGGTTGATCCGCCGGGCGGCCAGCACGTAAGACTGTGGAGCACTAAGGCGGTCCGGACGGGAGCGCCGATCCTCTACTCGGAGGATCTCGCCGACGGAGAGGTGTACGAGTCGGTGCGGGTCGTCAACCCTCTGATCGGCGAGCCGCCGCAGTCGTCCCGCCGACATTGACCACTGCCCCCTGATCCCTCAGCCCTGGTGTGACCTCTCCTGTCAGTGTCCCGGTTTACGGTCGCCTGCGCTCCCGGTCGTCGCCTTTGGCTCGCCGCTCAGCCGGACGTTTCTCGAGAGCCTCAGTTTATCATTTTCAAAAGGATGAATTTCGTATAAATTATCATCAGTGGAAGGACAATTCAGGCCCATCGTCCGGCAGCTCCTGGCCGACGCGCTTGCCGCCAGCGTGCCCGCGCACACCCGGCGGGACGTGTACGTGCCCGGCATCAAGGGCAAGGCGCTGGCCGTCGTCGGCATGCGGCGCAGCGGCAAGACGACGTTCCTGTGGCAGTGCCTCGCCGATCGGCTGGCCGCCGGCGTGCCGCGGGAGGCCCTCGTCTACGTCAACTTCGAGGACGAGCGGCTGATCGGCATGCCCGCGCTCGAGCTGCAATGGGTGGTCGAGGAGTACTTCAGCCTTTACCCGGAGCACCGCGGCGCCAGGCCGGTGACCTTCTTCTTCGACGAGATCCAGCTCGTGTCGGGCTGGGAGACGTTCGTGCGGCGGCTGCTGGACACCGAGCGCGTCGAGATCTTCCTGTCCGGTTCGTCGGCGCGGCTGCTCAGCCGCGAAGTCGCCACCAGCATGCGGGGCCGCGGGCTCGAGGCGCTGGTGCACCCGTTCAGCTTCCGCGAGCACCTGCGCCATCGCGGGAGCGAGCCGGGCCGGCCCTGGTCGCGCCTCACCAAGGCGTCGCGCTCGACGGTGATCAAGCACTTCCGCGATTACCTCGTGACCGGCGGATTCCCGGAAGCGCAGGGAGCGACAACGCGCGACCGCGGCCTGCTGCTGCGGTCCTTCGTGGACGTGGCGCTGCTGCGCGACGTCATCGATCGGCACAACGTCTCCAATCCCGCCGCGCTCCGGTGGATGCAGCGGCACCTGCTCGCCAACCCGGCCGGCTCCTTCAGCGTGCAGAAGTTCTTCGATGCGCTCCGATCGCAGGGGCTGCCGGTGGGCAAGGACACCCTGCACGCCTACCTGGGCCACCTGGAAGACGCCTTTCTCGTCCGCACGCTCTGGCTGCACACGGCGTCCGAGCGCCAGCGGATGGTCAATCCGCGCAAGGTCTACCCCGTGGATCCGGGGCTCATCCCCCTGTACGACCCGGCCGGCCGCGCGAACCTCGGACACGCCCTGGAGACGGTGGTGCTGCTCGAGTTGGAGCGCCGGGGCTGTCAGGTCGGCTACGTACGCACGGCGGACGGATTCGAGGTGGACTTCCACGTGCGCACGCCGGAAGGCGAAACGCTGCTGATCCAGGCGTGCAGCCACGCGGCCGATGCCGGCACCGTCGAGCGCGAGATCCGCGCCCTGGCCGGCGCCGCCGCGGAGCACCCGCACGCGGTGCCGGTGCTCCTCACGTTCGATGTCGAGCCTCCGCGCCTCCCCCTGCCGGCGCCGTTGCGCTGGCAGGCCTGCGCAGCGTGGCTGCTCGGGCAGCCGGTGCCCGGGATACGGGCCGGAGAAGGGGTCGCCGAGCGGCCCATTGCCAGCAAGCGAGACCGCCGCGGCCGCGGGCGGAAGGGGCGATCGAGTGCAAAGAGCCGCCGATGACGCGCACTGACCCAAATCGGATGGCAGGCAGAGCTTCGGCTCAACGACGTTCACGGCCGGAGTCGTCGCCAGGGAGCGCGGAACTTGGCGTTACCTACCGGTCCTCGCCGCGATTCGGGCAAGCGAAGAAGAGACGCGTCGCCTGATGCGCGAGCTTCACGAGGAGAAGATTGCGTGCCTCGATGCCCTCAGCACACGTTTATCTCGGAACCCTCACCCCTGATCCCTGGATCCTTGCTCCTGACCCCCTGAATCCTGACTCCTGATTCCTGATTCCTGGTTCCTGTCTGGCTTGCCCTGTCACACCCCCGGCCGATCCTCTCCCGTAGGGCAAGGCCTCGGCCTTGCCGGACCTCGCCATCAGCGCGGAAACGCCAGGACGTGCATCAGGCGATCGCCGAGCGCCAGCGCCGCCCCGACGACTTCCGGCGGGCGAAGGCGCAGGTCCTCGCCGAGGCCGACGCCGGGCGATCGCTCCACGGTTGCTTCGGTCACCGACGCCAGGAATCGCGCCGGGTCGTGCCGGCGCCGCGCCGGTGGCTGGCCGGCGCGATCCAGCGCGTCCAGGCCGTAGCTTTCGACGATCTTCCGCATCGACTTCCGCCACGTGGCCGGGCTGTCGAACAGCTCGAGGCCGGCGACGGCCCCGTCGATCGCGAACACCGCCCCTGCCTGCCGCGGCACCGGCTGCAGCATCGCCTGGAACGCGTCGAGATCGCCCCGCGCGCGCTCGTACATTTCGGCCGCCGCCTGCGTGGGCGAGTGCGCCTGCAACCGCTCCGCCTTCCGGTCGATGTCGCGCCAGATCGCATACTGGTCCGCCGCGCGGGCGCCCGTCTCCCGCATCGAGCGCGACACCTGGTCCACCTTCATCGCCCGGCCCGACGCGTAGTGCGCCCGGCCCGAGGCCGCGAACGCGCGCGACCGGTGCGCCCAGCGTCCCGCTTCCACGCAGGTGACGGGGATCTTCAGCGTCGAGGCGGCCGGCACGAGGATCGTGAGGTTGACGATGCGGTTCTGCTTGGCGCCGACCAGTTCCTCGCCGTCGAGGACGAGGACGGGAATCCGCCCGGTGTTCGTGATGGTGAGTTCCGGCACGTGGCCGGCCTCCGACACTTCGGTGACCTTCACGAAGCCCGCAGCCAGGGCCTCGTCTAGTGTGCTGTAACCCGCGGGGTTCTCGTCGGATGCGAGCAGCGGGTACATCGTGAGGTTGCCGGCGGCGACCGGCGACCCGAATTCCAGCGCCCTGGCGAGGGACTGAAGATTCATAATTCCTCCTCCCGCCAGTTGTACCGGACGTTTGTGACAGGAAAGGTCCACTCGCGGTGAGATCGTGTACGCTTGCGCTGCCGCGCGACGTAGGGCGGGGCGGCGGGGTCCCCAACGCGGCAGCCGCGTTGGGGTGCCCTTTAGCCCCGCCGTAGCGCGGCCCTTCAGGGCCGCGTGCTGTGGGATCCTGCATGACGAGCGCCTTCAACAGGATTGGTCGAAGTTCTGGCCGCAGGGACGCGGTGTGCAGAATTGGGACGCGGTCGGCCGGCTTCATCGCGCAGGCACGGAGGAATGGCTACTCGTTGAAGCGAAGGCGCATGTTGCGGAACTGCGATCGGACTGCGCCGCCAGGGGACCGTCGAGAGAAACGATCCTGGTGGCCCTTGGACGAACCAAGAAGGCGCTCGGGGTGTCTCCGACAAGCGCGTGGGATCTGGTCTATTACCAATTCTGCAACCGCCTGGCGACACTCTACTTCCTCCATGATCACGGCGTCGGAGCTCGCCTCCTGTTCGTCTACTTCACTGGCGGCAAATCGAAGGGAAACAACCTGGCTCCGGCTGACGCGAACGGCTGGAGGGCGGCGCTGGACGAACAGGCGGCGGGGGTCGGCCTGCCGACTGGACACTTGCTCGAAGATCGCATTCACAAGCTGTTCTTGCCTGTCGCCGGCGCGCAGGCAGTGCTAGCCGTTTGACACGTCGGCTCTCGCCCCCCAGCGTTGAAAATCTCTTGACCGGACCCACCTGAGTCCACGAATTGACTGGGGGAGGAGCGATGCCGCTCGCCGCATTCGACCTGGAAATCGCCAAGGAGGTACCAGACGACGACCGTGACTGGCTGCGTCACGGTCCCGTCGGAATCAGTTGTGCGGCGCTGATCCGAGACGGTGTAGACAGCGAGCCGCTCGTGATGTTCGATCCTCACAGTTCTCCGCACCTCTTCGATCCGGCAACAAAGGCCATCACGCCGCACGGCGCCGGCCTGATCGTCGACGCGCTGGCAAGCGCGGTGGAGCAAGGCTTCACCATCGTCAGCTGGAATGGCCTTGGCTTCGACTTTCCGCTGCTGGCTTTGGAGAGCGGCCTGCGCAGGCAGTGCGTCCAACTGGCTTTGGACAGCATCGATATGATGTTTCAGTTGGTGTGCGTCAACGGCTACATGCTGTCGCTCGACACGGCGCTGGCCGGGACGAGGCTGCAGGGCAAAATCCACACTGTTCGGTTGAACGACGGCCACGAGGCGCCGATCGGCGGCCGGGAGGCACCGAGCCTCTGGCGGGCTGGCGAGTACCAGGCGGTCATGCAGTACTGTGCGGGCGACGTGCGACAGACACTGTCCCTCGCGCTTGAATGTCAGCGTCGGCACAGCCTGGCGTGGACCAGCAGACGTGGAAAACCGGCGCGGATGGATGTCGGGAGACGATGGTTGACGGTGCGTGAATGCATGGCTTTGCCGGAGCCCGACACCAGCTGGATGCCCGATCCAGTCAAGCGTCAGAGCTTTGTGTCGTGGATGGGCGAGCCCGTATCGTGAAAGCACGCCGGTAGTTCGTGGCGAATGCCCAGTTCGACAGGCCGAGACGGTGGGCAGCGACCTACGCATCCTGCTGGCCGCGCTTTTGCTCAGGGATGCCGTTGCCCCCGATTAGACCCGCGGGGCATAGAATGCGCACAGGATGACCGACCTGGATCAGCGGGTGCGGCTGGCGGCGTTCAACTTCCTGAGCGAACAGACCCGATTGCATGGCGATGTTCTGCCTCGGCCGATCCTCGCTCACGGGTTTCTTTTCGACGGCCGGCGCATTCCATTGCTTGGCCCGCAAGGAATCTTCAAGCCGGCTATCCTTCCCGAGATCCCGCTGACAATCACAACAGCTCCTCCCGTTCCTGACCGCCCGCGGCCGTACGACGACGCGCTCGACAGCAACGGACTGTTACGCTACTGCTACCGCGGCACCGACGCGCGGCACCACGAGAACCGCGGCCTGCGACTGGCGATGATGCAACACGTTCCGCTGATCTACTTCCACGGCATCGTGCCCGGACGCTACATGGCCTCGTGGCCCGCCTACATCGTTGGCGACAACCCGGGCGCCCTGGCGTTCACCGTCGCAGTCGATGACCGCGGACTTGCGCAGGCCGTCGCGACGGCAATCGACGACGCCGAAGTCGACATTCGGCGCCGGTACGTCACGCGTCAGGTCGCCCAGCGCTTGCATCAGGTTGCGTTCCGGCAGCGAGTGCTTCGTGCCTATCGCGAGCATTGCGCCATCTGTCACCTGCGCCACGAAGAACTACTGGAGGCCGCGCACATCCTGCCCGACTGGCATCCGCGCGGGCAGCCGGTTGTGTCGAACGGCCTGGCGCTGTGCAAGCTGCATCATGCGGCATTCGACGCTGACATTCTCGGGATCCGCCCTGACTATCGAGTCGAGCTGCGGCTGGACATTCTCGAGGAAGCCGACGGGCCGATGCTGCGCCACGGTTTGCAAGGTTTTCAGGACACGATGATCTGGACGCCACGCTCAGCGCGCGATAAGCCCAGGCCGGAATTCCTCGAAGAGCGGTACGCGATCTTCAAGCACCACTGACCGCGTGGTGGCAGGCAAAGACGCCCACAGCCTGTTCCTTTCCTTGACCTCCCCTGCTCGACGATGGCATCGTCGTCGGCGCCCGAAGGCCGATCGGACATCGTTCGGTCCGGAGACGGACGGGGGTGGTGCGTGTTCAACACCATGACTTTCATCCGGGACAACATTCACTACACGCAGCTTCAGGGTGGCACCTGGCGGGCAGAGTTCAGGGGCCTGGCGATCAGGGCGGTAGCGACGGGAAGCACGCTTGAAAGGGCGCGTGCCAAGCTGCTCGACACGCTGGACGAGCAGATCACGGCGCTCCTGAAGGCGGACGTGACTAGCACGTCCGAAGACGGGATGGCGTGAAGAGATGAGTGATCGGCTCCGCCACCGGCCACAATCGTTCGAAGTAGTCGTCCCGCGGCTCCAGGCGACCATCCGTTTCCTCGAATAGCCGCTCGGCGAACGGGACCATCGGCACCGCTTCCGGATGGCGCAGGTAACCGGGATCGAGATCGTGGAGCCGCACGCGATCGAGGCCGTCGGCATCCTTCAGCATCGCGGCGAGTTCGCGGTGCGGGTGTTCGATGGGCACTTCGCTTCGGCAGTGCTCGGTCACCGTCGTCTGAATTGCGGGGTAGTCGCTCTCCTTCACGCCGCCCCTTGAAAACAATTCGCGCACGTCGGGCAGGCCGTTCAGGCGCGCCCAGGCGTCGGCGCCGTGGCGCGTGCAGCAGCCGTCGTGCCGGCGCGCGATGTCGTGCAGGTAGACGGCGGCCCACAGCACAGGCGCGAGCTCGGCGTTGCCCGTCGCCTCGATCAGCCGGAAGGCGTGCACCATCACGCGGGCGACGTGCGCCTGGCCGTGAAGGGTGCTGGCGTGCCAGAAGAGCGACGGCGGCGGGACGAGATCGCGAAGCGGAAGGGGAATGGGTGGGACCAAAGGCTCTCCTCACCGACATTATGAGTGATCGGGGAGAAGGTCGTAGCCCACGGCGTCGTCCCCGTGCGGACGATGAAGCCGGTGTGGAGCGCGCGTCGAGCAACCGGCTCCGCGTCTGCAGCAGAGGTTGCTGAGGCCTGTGGATGTACAATCGAGTCATGGACAGGCCGAGCGACATGCAGCCCGCGCGCGCCGAGCCGATCCGCTTCACCTACGAGGACTACCTCGCGTTCCCCGACGACGGCCGGCGCCACGAGCTGATCGACGGGGAGCACGTCGTGACGCCTGCGCCCACTCGGCGGCACCAGGAACTGTCGCTGCGCCTGGCAATGGCCATCGGCAACCACCTGGCCGCCCGCCCCGTCGGGGCTGTCTACACCGCTCCGCTCGACGTCATCCTCTCCGACACCGACGTCGTCCAGCCAGACATCCTCTTCGTCTCGAATGAGCGGCGCCAGGTGCTGGGCACCTGGGTTCATGGCGCGCCGGATCTGGCCGTGGAGATTATCTCGCCCGCAAGCCGGCGCATCGACGAGGTGACCAAGCGCCGCCTGTTCGACCGCGCCGGCGTCCGCGAGTACTGGGTCGTGGATCCCGAGATCGAAGTGGTGAAGATCTACCGGCGCGCCGAGAATGGCGCGTTCCCGCGCGTCGCGGAGTTGAGCCGCGAAGCCAGCAGCGTTGTGGATACCCCGCTGCTGCCGGGATTCGCGCTCCCACTGGCGGCACTGTTCGCGTAGAGACCCCGCCGATTCGCGTGACAGCTTCCATCGCCGATTCCTGCGCTGGGCGAGCGAAGGGATGGAAGCGGCCTGCCGTGGGATCTAGCGAAAACAGGCGGCGACGACGCAGTAAGGCTGACTGCCGAGTGGCGTAGAATCCCAGGCGCATCTGGAACCTTGCCATGAGCAACGATCCTTTACTAAAGCAGCTCGCGGAACTGTGCCGCGCGGAACCCACGCGGGCGAAATGGGTGTTCGTGCCGAGCCATTCCGTCGGCCTGACGCTTGGTGACCGGCTCGCGCGCGAGGGCTGCGACTGGGCGAACCTGCGGCTTGTGACGCCGCTCGACGTCGCCATCCGAATGGCGGCGCCGTTCCTCCTGGAACGCGGCATCGATCCGTCGGGCGAGCAACTGGGGCCGGCGCTGATGATGCGCCTGATGCTGGCTCTACCAGAGGGGCAGGGCTACTTCCGGCCGATGGCCGAGCACACCTCGATGGCGGAGGCGCTGTGGCGGACGATTCGCGAGCTGCGCTACGCGGGCGTGCGCGCCGCGGATCTGGAAGGAATGCAGTTCACTGCGCACGCCGACAAGCGCCGTGAGGTTGTCGCCCTGCTGTCCGCGTACGAGTGCCACCTGGAAGCAATGAAGGTTGCGGACATGCCCGTGGTGCTCCAGGAGGCGTCCACGCATGCCGACTGGTGCCCGATCGCTGCCGGCGATCTCGTCACGGAACTGCCCGATGCGATCTGGTCGCCGCGGGTCAGGCAGTTCCTCGATGGTCTGCCCGGGCGGCGGATCGCACCACGCGCGCCAGTTCTGCCCGGCGTCCCTCTGCCAGCCCGCGCGGTGAAACTCGCGCCCGCGGTCGAGCGCCTGGATCTCGACGCGCCAACCGACGCAAGCCGCCTGCGGTTTCTGCAATCGGCCGGGACTTCAGGCGCCGCGAAAGGCGATGGAACGCTCGACATCTTCCACGCGGGAGGACGCGATGCGGAAGTCGACGAGGTGTTCCGCCGGATCCTCGCCGGCGCCTGCCCGCTCGACCAGGTGGAAATTGCGTGCGCGTCCGACGTCTACCAACTGCTCGTGCGCGAGAAGGCGCTGCGATTCGGATGGAAGGTAACGCTGTCGGCCGGCGTGCCGGCGGCGACGACGAGGCCGGGGCGATTGGTGCTGGGGTATTGCGACTGGATTGCGGGCGATTTCGCCGCGGCGGATCTGAGGAGATTGCTGCAGTCGGGGAATTGTGGGGCGGAGATCGGCACGGCTAAAGCCTTGCCCTACCGAACAACGGGCGCCGACGGAGATATCGATCTCTCGCCAGGGCAGGCGGCGAGGCTGCTGCTGAAGGCGCAGGCGACGTCCGGGCGCGCGACCTACAAGTCGGCCCTCACGCGACTGGCGGAGAAGTATGAACGGCGTGCCCAGGACGAGGAGCTCAGCGACGAGGAGCGCGGCTGGAACACGCGGAAGGAGACGCAGACGCGCGCCCTGCTCGAGTGGGTCGCAAGCGGGCTGGCGACCGTTCCCACAGGCGCGGAGCCTGGCGGGCAGGCAGGAACAAGCGCCGCCGTGTCGCTGATGTCCGTGGTCGAGGGCGCGGCCGCCTTTCTTGAAAGGAACGCCGCGAGGGCCAACGCGGTCGACGCGATCGCATACGTCGCGCTGACAGACGCACTTCGCGATCTCAGCGCGCTGGGCGACTACCAGTGCGATCTCCCCGTCGCACTCAGGTTCCTGCGCGAACGGGTGGCGTCGCTCTCGGTCGGCCGCGAACGGCCGCGGCCCGGCCACCTGCACGTCTCGTCGCTCGCTGACGCAGGCTACGACGGGCGGCGCCACGTCTACGTCGTCGGCCTCCAGGAGGGCGGCGTATTTCCCGCGGTCGTCGAGGACCCGGTGCTCCTGGACGATGAGCGATGCGCCATCAGCGCGTTGCTCGCAACGTCCCCGGACCGGCAGGACGAGGCGGTCTTTCGCGCCCTGTCGCGCATGGCCGCGATCGGCGCATCCGCGGAGCGCGTCTGCCTCAGCTTCTCCTGCTTCGACACGCGCGAGTTCCGCCAGACGTTCCCGTGTTGGATCGTGCTGCAGGCGCTCCGGCTGAGGAACGGCGACGCGTCGCTGAGCTATGAAGACCTGGCGGCATGGCTGGGCGATCCGACGTCCGCGGTGCCGCGTGACGCGAAGGAGGCGATCAGCGAGGCCGATTGGTGGTTGGCGAACAGGGCGGCGCCAGACGCGATTCTGAGCGCCTATCCGGCCCTCGCCGACGGCATCCACGCGGACAAGGAACGCGCGTCCGATCGATTCACGAACTTCGACGGCCACGTGGCGATCGCGGGAGCGGTTCTCGATCCCACGCGCAGCGAGCGGCCGGTCTCCGCGACGACGCTCGAATCGGCGGCGAAATGCCCGCTGCGGTTCTTCATGGAGCAGGGGCTCGGCGTCAGGGTCATCGAAGAAGGGCGCGTAGACGAGGATGCGTGGCTGGATCCGGCAACGAAGGGCTCGGAGCTGCACGCGCTGTTCGCGCGCATCGTCCGCGCCGTCCGCGACGAGAAACGAAAGCCGGACGTCGAGAAAGACGGACCGCGCCTGAGCAGGTGGGGGCAGCAGCGCCTCGCGGAACTGCGCGAGGAGATGCCGCCGCCGTCCGAGGAGGTGTTTGCGCGCGAGTCGCGCGAGTTCCTCGACGACCTCAACGCGTTCATCGAGGCGGAGTGCGAGGGCCGCCACGGCGCCGATCCGGTGGGCCTGGAAGTGGCATTCGGATTTCCAGAAGAAGAAGGAGAGGGCGAGAGGCTGGCAAGCCCCGATCCGGTGGCGATTGATCTCGGCAACAAGCGGCGCCTGCTCCTTCACGGCCGCATCGACCGCATCAACCGCATCGCGCCAGGCCAGTACGAGGTGGCCGACTACAAGACCGGCGGCTACTGGCCCGACGACTGGGAGGGAGACTTCGCCGGCGGCACTCACCTCCAGCACGCCCTCTACGGCATCGCGGCCACATCGCTTCTGAAGCCAGGCGACCCGAAGGCCCGCGTCGTGCGCGGCCTCTACATTTTTCCTGCGATGAAGGGACACCGGCGCAAGAAATCGATCCCGGCTCCCTCGAAGGTGAAGCTCGACGACGTCCTCGCGGATCTCGCCGACGTCATTGCGAACGGCGCCTTCCTGCCGGCCGACGGCGAGCAGGCGTGCAAGTGGTGCCAGTTCAAGGCCGCCTGCCACGCCGAGGACGTCGCCCGCGCGCAAAGCAAACGCGACAACCCGGCGAACAGGATGCTGGAGCCGTACCGGAGGCTGCGACAGCATGAGTGAAGGTCCGAGGGTCCCACCTTCGCCGCTATGCGGCTTCGGCAGGCAAGCCGAAGGTCGAAGTCATGAATAAGGCGCGAAAGGTCCCCGTCGATCAGCCGGTGCGGGATCGCCTCGCCCGCGAGTTCGACAAGAACTTCCTCGTCGAGGCGGGCGCGGGGTCGGGCAAGACGCACAGCCTGGCCACTCGCATGGCCGCGGGGGTTGCGGCCGGCATCTACACCGTCGATCACATGGCCGTCGTCACCTTCACGCGGAAGGCGGCGGCCGAACTGCGCGGGCGCTTTCAGATCGCGCTCGAAAAGCGGCTGCGCGACCGCCCGCCAGAGGCAGAGCGGCGGCGTCTCGAGGCGGCGCTCGCGGGAATGGAACGCCTGGTTGCCGGCACCATCCATGCCTTCTGCGCGCGCCTGCTGCGCGAGCGACCGGTGGACGCGCGCATCGCGCCCGGCTTCGAAGAGCTGAGCGACATCGACAACCTGCAGCGACAGAAAGAGGCGTGGCGCGACTTCGTGGGCATCGCGAGGGCCAGCGGCTCGAAGCGGATGCTGGACCTGCTCGAGGCCGGCATCCGCCCGGGCGATCTCGAGCCGGCATTCGCCGCGGTGTGCGAGCACGAGGACGTCGAGTTCGACATGGGCCGTGGCGAACCGCCGGATTCGAAGCCTGTGTGGCGGGAAATCGACCGGTTCTGGAACAGGCTGCGCGCGCTGCGGCCGCCCCAGTTCCACGAAAAGACCACGTGCCCGATCCAGAAGCGGTTCGACGAGTTCGAGGGGCGGCTGCGCCTGGCGCACCGCGACCGGCTGTCGTCGCTGGCCGACTTCGTTCGCGCCTGGGGCACACCGACGGTCACGCAGAAGTACTGGGGCGAGATGGTCGGGCGCCCAAAAGCGGTCGGCAAACAGGTGAAAGAGCTGGTGGATCGGCTCCAGGAGGAGGTCCTCGAGCCGTTCAAGGTGCAGTGGAGGGCATACGTTCACCGCCTGGCCATAGCCGTATTGTTGGAGGCGCGGGCCTTCTACGCGCAGGAGCGGCGGCGGCAGAACGTCGTCAACTATGTCGATCTGCTGCGCGTGGCCGCGGAAATGCTGCGCAGCAGCCAGGCGGTGCGCGTCGCGCTGCAGCGGAAGTACCGTTTCCTGTTCATCGACGAATTTCAGGATACGGATCCCATCCAGGCAGAAATCTTCCTCATGCTGGCGGGGGACGGGACCGGATCCAAGTCCGAAGGTCCGAGGTCCGAAAGTCCGAAGGTCGCTGTCGTCGATCCGTTTGCGCTGGCGCTGCGGCCGGGCGCGCTGTTCGTCGTCGGCGATCCGAAGCAGTCGATTTTCCGGTTCCGCCGCGCCGACATCGACATCTACAACCGCGTCGCGAAGCGCATCAGGGAGACAGGCGGCGAAGTCCTGCCGCTCATCGCGAACTTCCGCTCGCTGCCCGGCGTGTGCGCCGTGGCGAACACCGTGTTTCCACCGCTCTTCGCGGCCCAGAGCTTTCCGTACTCGCCAAGGTTCGCGCGGCTCGATCCCGTTCGCGAGGAGCCGGACAACGGCGCCCGGCGCGACGAAGCGGAGCGGGGCGTAGGGGCCCCCGCGAGCGAGGAGCCCGGCGGGGTGCAGGGGATCCCGCCATCCAAAAATGTTGCGAGGATCACGATTCCGGATGGCGGCAAAGGCGACAGGCCACACGAAGAAGAGGCGAGGCGCATCGCGGCATACATCCGCGGCGAAGTGGACAGCGGGCGACGCGCGTACGGCGACTTCCTCGCGCTCGCGAGGCAGAAGCCGCGCCTTCGAGTCTTCGCCGATGCGTTCGACGCCCTCGACATCCCCGTCGACGTCAGCGGCGCGGGGCTCTTCTGCGATTCGCAGGAAGTGGCGGCGCTCGCCGCGCTGCTCGGCGCGCTGGCCGATCCGCTCGACTCCGTGGCGTTGGTCGGCGTCCTGCGCGGCCCGCTGTTCGGGCACAGCGATCCGGATCTGTTCCGCTATCGGCAGGCGGACGGACGGCTCGAGCTCTCGACGCCGTTGCCCGAAGCCGGCGACGAAGCCGGCGCGGCCGCGCTCGACACCCGGTACGGGCCGGTGCTGCAGTCGCTGCGACGCCTGAAGGAAATGTGGCAGGCAACGCGGACGCTGCCGCTGGCCGCGGCCGTCGAGCAGATGCTCGAGCAGACCGGGTGGCTGGCGCTTGCAGCGACGAGCGCCGCAGGCGCGGGCGCCGGGCATTTGCTGCAGGCAATCGATCGGGTGCGCGAGGTCGTGGAAAAGGGCGGCGGGCTTGCCGAAGCGGCCGGCGCGCTGAATGAAGAGGAGACGTCGAGCGAAGCCGAGGCGATGCCGCTCGAGCCGGGACGGCGGAACGTCGTGCGGTTGATGAATCTTCACAAGGCGAAGGGGCTCGAGGCCGACGTGGTGTTTCTAGCCGATGCGACGCACGCTTACGAGTTCCCGATCGATCTGCGCATCGTCCGGACAGACAATGACGCGGCGAAGGGCTACCTGAGGATCATGCGCCCGGCGGACGAACCGTGGAAACAGACGCCGCTGGGACAGCCGGTCGATTGGGGCAGCCACGAACAGGAGGAACAGAAGTATCGCGACGCCGAGCGCCTGCGCCTGCTCTACGTGGCTGGCACCCGTGCGAAAGACCTGCTCGTCGTTTGCCGAAACGAGAAGCCGTCGAGGAACAGGGCATGGGACGCGTTCAACGACTACGTTGCGGGTGTGCCGGAGCTCGCTATCCCGGCGGCGACGCCGCCGAGCAAGGCCGCGACGGACGCGTCACCGCGCGCTCGCCAGGCGGCCGTTACTGCGCGCGGCAGACGCCACGACGCCGTCTGCCAGCCATCCTGGGCGGTTATGTCAGTCACGCGGGGCAAGGCGGATGGCGTGAAGGCGGAAGGCGGGACGCTTGCGGAACGGGCGAAGGAAGCGGCAGAGCCGATCGCCGCGGCCGCGGTGGTAGAAGCGACCGACGCCCCGGTTCATCGGGTGGACGCCGGCGTTGCGTGGGGCTCGCTCGTCCACGGACTGCTCGAACATTCGATGCGACACGAAGCAGCGAGCCGCGCGGACCTGGAGCGGCTCGCACGGTGGCTCACCGAGGAAACTCCCGACCTGCGTCCCTTCATCCCCGGGGCGCTCGATCTCGTGGAGGCCATGTCGAAGGCGCCGTTCTGGCAGGAGGCACGCGCTGCCGGTCAAGTGCACGTGGAGGTGCCGTTCGCGGTGCGGGTCGAGGCCGGAACGAGGGTCGGCGATGGCGAACCGGCGCAGGTTCCCACGGTTCTGCACGGGGTCATCGACCTGGTTCATCGCGCCGCCGACGGCTGGCGGATTCTCGATTACAAGACGGACCACGCGATAGCCGCCGAGCAGGCTCTGCTCGACCGGCACGGCACACAACTCGCACACTACCGAGCGGCGTGGGAGCGCGTGACCGGGGAGAAGGTTGCGGCGCACGGCGTCGTCGCCGTACGGACGGGGACCGTCGAGTGGGCGTAGCGTTCTCGTCGGCACTACCTATATTGTCTTGGCCAGAATCTGCTCGGTTCTGCACTGCGGCGTCCGGCGCGTCCACTAACCGCAGCGGGGTGTACACAGCGCGCGTATGGAGCCGGTCGATATTCGCCGAACCGCAATCATCGCGCGTCGACGACGGTCCCGTCGGGCGCCTTCAGCTGCCCAACTTCCAGCCGGCCCGTGTGCTTGCCCGCGATCACGACGACCTGTAGACCCTCCGCCGAGTAGCCTGCGCGCGAGGTCCGTTGGGCGCCTGCAAACGCGCGGTCGATGCCCTGCTGCGTCAATAGCCTGCCTTTTCAACCGCGCCCTCAGCCCGCAGACCGTGCTCGTCTCGGTGCACGCGAACACGCTGCTGCCGGCGCGTGTCCAGATCTTCGGCTGGCAGACGGACGGCCGCGATGCCACGGCGAACGGCGGCGGCGCCGTGAGCGCCACGGTCCACCCGGACGCGCTGGTCGAGGACGCCAGCACCGTCTACATGGCACCCGAGGCGCACTGCGGCACGGACACGGGCGAGCACCTGGACGTCTTCTCGCTCGGCGCGCTGGCGTGGTTCCTCTTCACCGGCCGGCCTCCCGCGGATTCGCTTCTCGCGCTCACCGAACGTCTCCGCGAAGGGAACGGCCTGCGCCTCTCGTCCGCCATCAACGGCGCGGGCCGCGAGTTGGAAGAGATGGTGCCGCGCCCGCGGTGACGACACCCCTCGACTCCGTGAGGGACTTCCTCCAGCACCTGGAACTCGCGGAGCGGGAGCTGCTGCCCGAGCAGGTCGAGTCCGCGATCGATCCCACCGAGGCCCACACGGACGCCGTGCTGCCTGGCGGCCTCACGGTGGTTCGCCGACTCGGACAAGGATCGACCACAGTCGCGCTGCTCGTGTTGAAGGACGGCCGGGAATTCGGGTACCGAGCCTCGGGCAGGTCCTGTGGAGCAGTGAGCGGCTTTGCGGGGGCGTCCGGTCGGTCTATCATGGCTCGCGGCGCTGTCAACCGGGTAAGGGTCCGGTTGCGGCGGCGTTCCACCCCGTTACGGCTTGCCCTGTCCAGGTACGACGATGCTCACCGCCATAGAAGCCCTCCGATACCGCGCGCTGCGTTACGTCTCGCAGCCGATCGAACGGTTCCAGGTGCTGGTCGGTCCGAATGCAAGCGGCAAGTCTACGTTCCTGGACGTCGTCGCGTTCCTTGGAGACCTGGTTCGGTTGGGTCTCGACGGAGCGGTGTTCGGCGATTCGCGGCAGGGTGTGCCCCAGCGTGCGCCGGACCCGTCGCAGCTCGTTTGGATGCGCGAGGGTCAGCGGTTCGAGCTGGCCGTCGAGATGGCGATACCGCAGGCGAGACGCGCCGCGCTGCCGAACGGGACGCATGCGGTTTGCCGGTACGAGGTCGCGATCGGTGCGCAAGACGGCGCGGATGACTGGGGGATTCTCGTAGAGAACCTGTGGCTCAAGCCGAACGGCGCGCCTTCACGACAGGACGTGGAATCCCTCTTGTTTCCTGCGCCGCCACCGCCGCCTGAGGCGTTGGTGCACCTGCCGCGCAAGAAGACGCCGCAAGGATGGCGCAAGATCATCTCGCGTGGAGAGGATGCGTCCAACGTGACGTTTGCCTCTGAGACGTCCGGATGGAACAACCCGTTTCGTCTCGGGCTGACGAAGTCCGCTCTTGCCAATCTTCCTGAGGACGAAACGAAGTTCCCCGTCGCCACGTGGGCCAAGGCGCTGCTCATTGAAGGGGTGCAACGCCTTGCGCTTTCCAGCGAGTCCATGCGCGTGCCGAGCCCGCCGATTCGCGGCCGTCGTTTCCAGCCGGATGGATCGAATGTCCCCTGGGTAGTCGAGCAGCTCGAACGCGCAGACTCCGGCCGGCTGGGCGCGTGGGTGAACCACGTTCGCGAGGCGTTGCCCGATCTCGAGGCCATCGGTACGCGGGAGCGCGCGGAGGATCGGCATCGGTACCTGGTCCTGAAATATGCGAACGGTCTGGAAGTGCCCTCATGGCTCGTTTCCGACGGCACCCTTCGCCTGCTTGCCTTGACCCTGCTCGCCTATGTACCGGATCTGGACGGCATCTACCTGATCGAAGAACCAGAGAACGGCATTCACCCGCGTGCTGTCGAAATCGTCTTCGAGTCGCTGTCTTCCGTTTATTCGGCGCAAGTGCTGTGCGCGACGCACTCGCCCGTCGTGCTCGGTCTGGCGACGTTGAGCCAGGTCCTGTGTTTCGGGCGAGACGCGTCCGGCGCAACCGATGTTGTCCCGGGCGATAAACACCCGCGGTTGCGGGAGTGGAGAGGGGAAACCGATCTCGGGACGCTCTTCGCCAGCGGAGTGCTGGGATGAAGGACCTTGTCTGTCTGGCTGCGGACAAGTGCATCGAAGCCGTTCTGCGCGGCTTGCTCTCATCGCGTTCGGAGGCGCTGCGGATTCGGGCGCTCGATTGGGACGGGTTCGTCCACCCCAGGCGGGATCCAGGCTGCTACAACGAGGGCCACGAATTCCTCCGCGGCTTTCACGGCTCGTACGAGCACGGCCTCCTCGTCTTCGACCGTGACTGGGAAGGCGCGCCGTTTCACGATGTCGCGCGGCTCGAAGAGGACGTGCGCGGGCGCTTCGCCATCGTCGGGCTGGCTGATTGGGCGGAGGTGGTGGTTGTTGCACCGGAGATCGAGGCGTGGGTCTGGAGTGACTCGCCGCATGTGCAGCGGGCGTTGGGGTGGGAGGCCGATCAACCGCTCCGGCAGTGGCTGGAGGAGAAAGGCGCGTGGGCCATCGGGCAGCCGAAGCCAGCCGACCCCAAGAACGCGTTGCAGCAGGCGCTGCAGCACGTGCATCAGCCGTTGTCTTCGTCGATGTTTGGACACATTGGCAGGACTGTGAGCGTCGAACGGTGCACGGATCCCGCCTTCACTCGCCTGAAGAACGTTCTGACCACCTGGTTTGGTGTCTGAGCGGCGAACTCGCTCGGATGGCGATCGCTCCGGCGTCTTTCAGGAGCGTGGCGACACTTCGATTACCGGCCGCGACCTTACGAGCACCCATGCGGGAGCCTGCGCGAAGTCGAAACGCCACTCGGTAAAGTCCTCGCTGCTCACGCCGGCCGGATGCGCTTTGAAGTAGTCGCGCCAGTGTCCGGCGTCGCGCAGCGGTACTTCCACATCGTCGATCCCTGCATCGCCGGTGAGCGGCGGCGTTCGCGTTCCTCAGCGAACACATGAGGACGGAAAGAGACTCGCTCCCAAAGCGCCTGCTCGGCCAGGGCTTTGTCTTCGAGGGTCGGCGGGTCCCCTCATTGGTCCACAAGGGATCTTCAAGCCTGCTATCCTTCCCGCAATTCCCTTGAGCATCAGGACCGCTGCCATCGTTGCTGACCAGCCCGCGCCCTTACGATGACGCGCTCGACAGCAACGGGTTGCTGCGGTATTGCCATCGCGGCACGGATCCTCAGCACCATGAGAACCGGGGCCTTCGACTAGCGATGGTTCAGCAGGTTCCGCTGATTTACTTCGCCGGCATAGTGCCAGGGCGGTACGTCGCGTCCTGGCCCGCCGATCAGGTCGTTCTCGACAACCGGCCGAATGTCATCAGGGCTCACCGTCACGAGCGCGCCGGTTCGTCCCGAGGCGGTCACGAATTCGATATCGAGGGCGTCCGGCTCATACACCTCCACGACCGCCCCGAGATCGCCGCGCTGGAGCCCATGGTGCGGCAGGTCCTTATCGAGAACCACCGTGTCGAGCACGTGTTTCAACCATCGCCCTGCGACCGGCCGGCGACGCTTCGCGCGGCGCTGGAGGAGCGCTACAACGGCGAGACCCTGCGGCGGCTTGCCCAGGCCGCAGGCGTTGCCGGGCCAACGCGCAAGGCACACATGGCCGCCGCGATTGCCACAGCTGTCCTCGGCCGTGACGCTACCAGTCGCCGGCTCGAAGACCTGTTCGCGAGACTCACCGACCTCGAAAAATCGGCCGTGGCCGAGGCGCTCTACGACAGGGATTGCACCTTCGACTCCGCGCGGTTCGAGGCCAAGTACGGATCGGTACCAGGCTGGTCCTCCTGGCGAGGCAATCGCGAAGGCACGACGCTCGTCGGCCTGTTCCTGATACCCGGCAAGCTCCAGCCCCGAACCCGACGCGCCGTTCATCCCGGCCGACCTGGCGACGCGCCTCCGCACGTTCGTGCCGGAACCTCGCCGCGAGGTGCTTGGCTGCCGCGACGAGCCCGTCCCTCTGAACCGCGTTTCTCGCCGATCTCGAACGCCGAGCGGCGATGCTCTCGATTGGCGGCCACGCCCTGCTGATCGAGTGCGCAGACCCGGACGTCGCGGCACGCCTCGCCGCTGATACCAGGACCAGGCACCTGTGCACGCTGACCGACAGCGGCACCATCGTCGTGCCCGCGGAATCGGAAGCGAGCTTCAGACGCGCTGTGCGCGCGCTTGGTTATCCGTTGCTCTCGCGCTCGATTGGACGGAGGTAATCAGAAGCCAACAAAGCACGTTCGAGGAAGCCGCGAAATTTCCGGCAGGTGGACTCGAACGAGCGCATTTCCTCTTGCGTGCTCCCCGGAAGGAGAGGGCCACCTTCCTCTACGAAGTCGAAGAGCAGGCGCTCGATCCAGATACGGAATCTCGTCTTCCTGGTACGCCTCCCACAAGCGCTCGAGCCAACGGTTGCGAGTGACGATGTCGGCCGGCGCCGCCGCGATGATCGGCACCAGTTGCCGGATTGCCTTGTTGACGGCCGCGCCGATCGCACCCGACGAGCTGTCCACCTGCTCGAGCGCCGGCGCGACGCGTTCGAGGAAGAGGACGGCACCTTCGGCCGCGAGCGCCGAATCGGTGCGCGCCACACGCCTGATTTCCGATAGCGCCTGGCCGACGCGCTCGACAGCAGGGCGCGACTTCCAGCCGAACGCGCGCCTCCGGAAACGCGACGTGAAAACCCAGCGCTGGGCGCCCTGCTGGCCAGTCATGCTCGCCATCGTCTCATGAGTGCGGAGACGAGGGCCAGTGCTGCCCGCCCCAGACGGTGGGCGCGATCACCCTCTTTGGGGTGTGGGCGAAATCGATCGGCATCCAACGCGACACGCCTCCGGCATCTGTTGGGCAGATTCTCGTGGCCGCCGGGCGGCCGACCAACCGCCGTCATTGGGTTGCCCGCAGCCGCAGCAGGGGGTTGGCCTTGCGCGAAAATTTCCCCTGATAGCCTTCTGCAACAATTACGTGTTCGACCCTCAGTGCTCGGATCACTTCGCCCAGGTGTGGCGCTCGCCAGATCTCAGGCCGTAGCTCGTCGTCGAGATCGCTCCAGCGCCGTGGTCGTTCTCGCACGCGCTTCAGTACCCAGCCGCGCAGCGGGGTGAGGTCCGGTTCCGGTTCCATGAGGAGCGGCTGGGTCGGATCTTCTGACCGAAGCACGTAGAACCTGCCAGTAGCCCGGGTTTGGGTCCGAGAAACGTGCCATCGCGACGCCTCCGTGAAACCCTGCGACGCGACCATCGGGAACTCGTCGTACGTGCGGCCATCGAGCATGCGGCCCGCGGCCTTCTTGTGTACGCCGCCCCACTGCTTGAAAAAGAACGCGACCCCTTGCGCCTGGCACTGCTGTCGAATCCCCACGACCCAATCGCGCGCCATCGGGCGAGCATGCGCGCCGCTCTCGCCGCCGACGATCGCCCAGTCAATGCCGGAGAGATCCACGGTGCCGAGGTCCTCGAGCACGGGCTCCATCGACACGAAGCGGACGCTGGCGGGCGTCTCACGCAGCGCCGCAAGGCGTGGCAGACCGTGCTTGCGGTTCTCGACGCTGACGCCAAACCAGACGTGAGGCAAACGGGCCATCCAGCGTAACGGGCCCGTCAGCAGAGCGTGCATCCGCTCGTGCCGCCTGGTCAGCACCTGGTAGACGTGCCAATCTGCCCGGAGCATGACGTCGCCGATGGCAGCAAGATAGTCGATGGGAATGTCCTCGTGAAACAGGTCACTCATCGAGTTGACGAAGATCCGCCTCGGCTTCCGCCATCCGATTGGTTCATTCAGCTTCTGCGGAACAAGGCGCAGATCGAACCCCTGCTCGAACGGGTGGCCCGGAACGCCGCGAAAGCGTTCTGCGAAGACCTCGGCGTAGCAGAACTTGCAGCCGGCGCTCAGCTTCGAGCAACCACGCACCGGGTTCCAGGTCGCGTCGGTCCACTCGATCGTGGATCTGTCACTCATGTCATGGCGAAAATAATACGAAACCAGTGCACAGTCAAGCTCTTTTCGCCGATCGTCGGCGAATGTCACGCAGGTCCGGTCTGCCTCGCTTGGCCGGAGTTGGCTGAATCTGTACACTCACTCAGCCGTTCCATGACGGCGGGCTGACGCGCCGGCCGTCCCGGGCTCATGTGGCCCTGCACGTTCTTAGCCGCGATCGAGAACCAGGAACATGACTGCTGACCTGCCGCTGCTCTATGACGCCTTTGACGATCTCCGCCACGAACTGCGCGACTTCCGATGGCAGGCCAGGACAACAATCGTGACCGAAGCCACGGTGGCGCTCGATGACGGCAGCGCGTTGCCCGTCGAGGTCTTCGTCAACGAGTTCTGGACCAGCCGCCAGCGGGCCGCGCACAGTCTGCACGAAGTGTCGTATCGCGCCTGCTTCAAGCCTCAACTCCCCCGATTCTTCATCGAACGGCTGACCGAGCCGGGGGACGTCGTGTATGACCCGTTCATGGGAAGGGGCACAACGCCGATCGAGGCCGCCCTTCTCGGCCGCGTGCCGTGCGGCTCCGATGTCAATCCGTTGAGCGTGATGCTAGTCGAGCCACGCTTGCAGCCGCCGACGGCAGGAGCGGTGGCGGCGCGCCTGCAGGAGATCCCATGGTCGGATTCCGGAACGACCTGGGACGACCTGCTCGTCTTTTACCATCCCCAGACGCTCGCGGAGATTCACGCGGTGAGGCACTACTTGCTGGGCCGCGCTGAGTCGCGAGCGCTCGACGCGACCGACAGGTGGATCCGCATGGTCGCCGTCAATCGGCTCACTGGGCACTCCGCGGGGTTCTTCTCCGTCTACAGCCTCCCGCCCAACCAGGCGGTGAGCATTCAGAGCCAGAAGAAGATCAACAACGACCGCGGCCAGACGCCGCCCAGGAGGAAGGTGCCGGACCTGATTCTGGCGAAAACCCGCGCCCTGCTGACCGACTGTGACGCCCGGGTGCTTTCGCGGTTGGCCAAGACGAGGGAGCGAGCGCAAATCTTCACCGGACCGGCGGCCGGGCCGTCCCGATTGCCGGCGGACTCGGTTGATCTGGTGGTGACGTCGCCGCCGTTCCTCGACGTCGTGGACTACGCGACGGACAACTGGCTGCGGTGCTGGTTCTGCGGCATGGACGCGAAGAACATCGAGCTCACTGTCTTGAAGCGGCTTGGCGACTGGGAGGCCGCGATGACCGCGGTGTTCGCGGAACTGCGCCGCGTACTGAAAGTGGGCGGCCACGTGGCGTTCGAAGTGGGCGAGGTCCGGGCGGGCACCGTGCGATTGGAGGAGTCCGTGATTAAGTGTGCCATGGCCGCCGGTTTGGAGACCGTGTTGGTGCTCATCAATTCCCAGAGGTTCACCAAGACTGCAAACTGCTGGGGCGTCAGCAACAACAGCAAGGGGACCAATAGCAACCGAATCGTCCTCTTGCGGAAACCGTGAACCCGGTTCCTATGCACGACTCCTCCAACCGCTACTGCGCGCGGCTGCACATTCCTGTTCCAGACCTCGATGTCGTGGCCGCGCAGCCCGAGACGAGCCTGTTCCAGTTGATCGTCGCCGCGCTGCTCGAGCGCGGCGGACCGATGACCTTCGACGAGATCGTCGCGCGCGTCGAGCGGGTGACGCTCCCGCCCAGGTTCGCCCGCGACGACCTTCGCGCGGGGCTGAAAATGGCCTGGCACGGCCGGCCGCCCGTCGTGCACGACACCGGCGGCCGCCTTGCGCTCGACCTGCTGTTCCGCGACTGGTGGTACGTGCTGGCGCGCATGGAACCGGAGCGCCGGCGCCCGCGGCCGTCGCCTCCCGCGTTCACGCAGCCGCCAGACGACGTGCCGCTGTCGGCGGAGGAGGTGGACGCGGCGTTTCGAGATCATGGGTTCGGCAACTGCTCACCAATGCGACAGGCCGCCGCGATCCTGGAGGCCGCCGGCCATCCGCTGACGCTCGACGAGATCAACGCCAGGCTCGCCGACCTCTCGCGCCACGCGTACGCGATCCGCCAGGAGACGGTTGCGAGCTGGCGCAGAGACCTGGTGCTCGCCGATGCTTCCAGCGCGATGCGGATCAACCCGGCATCGCAGGACATCCCGGCCTTTCGTCGCGCCATCAGGCAGATGGCTCTCGCGCGGCTGCGGATCGAGGCTGAGAATGAGTGGCGGACGGCGGCCTGGGAGAAATCGCCGGAAGGGGCGGAACGCCGGGAACGGAAGCACCGCGAAGCGGAGGAGGCGCGCACCGCGCGCCGTGCGCTCGTGCACATCGCGCGGGGAACGGACGGCCACCTCGTCGGGGCCGCCGTCGTGGACGCGCAGGCACGCACGATCGAGAGATTGCGGGTCGCGGGTGGCCCCGGGCTACCTGCCCTGAGCGCAGTCGAAGGGAAGCCCGGAACCTACGAGGAGTTGGAAGCAGCGCTCGCGTCCTACGACCTGCTGGCGGGCGTGGACCTGCGATCGTCGCTGCGCGCGCTGGGCCTCGATCCCGAGCGCTGGTGGCTGGCCGAGCTGCGCCCGGTGGACCGCACGCACCGCCCGGACGAGAGGAAAAGCGTTCCGGTCACGCTCGACGCCTGCATCCGCGCCACGACGGGAGCGCGCCGGCGACTGACGAACGCGGCCGAGTGGACGCGCCTGGCCGACAAGGGCGGACCGGCCCTGAACGCGCGCATCGAAGACGAGACGCGCACGCTGTTCGCGTTCTACGAATACGGCCGGTTGCACGGCGGCGTCCGCGTGCGCGCGCGTCCAGAGGATCCGTGTCTGCTGGCGGTGTCGTGGGCGATCGCGGGCGATCCGCATCTCTACAGGATCGTGGATGCGGCCGAGCGCCGGTGGTCGCCGGTGGATGTGGTGATCGGCACGCCGCCCGATCTCGCCGATCCGTGGGCGCGTTCCCGGCGGGTGGACATCGTCGAGGCCTTCTGGCCAAGGCTGATCGTCCGTGAAGGCGACCGCGTTGCCGAGATCGGCGCGCACGATATCTTCGCCATTCGCATCGTCGATCCGGTGGCCGCCGAATCGGTCGAGCCGGGCATCGGTGGGCACCTCGACGACCGCGTGTGCCAGATCACGGTGACGCTCGACGGCATCGAACCACCCATCTGGCGCCGCGTGGTGGTGCGCGCGTCCGTCACGCTCGAACGCCTTCACGCGATCCTGCAGGCGGCGCTCGGCTGGACCAGTTCGCACCTCCACGTCTTCGAACTGGATCGCGAGCGAATCGGCATCCCGTACGACCTCGAATACCTCGACGAGACCTACACGCGCAGCAGCCGGATCGTGCACCTGGGCGACGTCGTCGATCGCGGCATCCGGCGGTTCGTCTACGAGTACGACTTCGGCGACAGCTGGACGCACACCATCGAGATCGAGGAGGTGGACGAGCGCAATTTCCACGACCTGGCGCGCTGCGTGGACGGCGCCCGCGCGTGCCCGCCCGAAGATTGCGGCGGCGTGGAGGGCTACGGGCGAATGCTCGAGATCCTGTTCGACCCTACGCACGAAGAGTTCGAGGAGATGCGCCAGTGGGTCGGGCCGGACTTCCAGCCGGAGCGCTTCGACATCCGGGAGGTCAACGAACGGCTGGCGACGGTCGGGTGGCGGGAGGAAGCGATCTGAGGGTCTGTGCGCGGCAGCCCGCACCGTGCGTGCCTGGAGAGATCGTCGAGCGGCAGGGCACGGATGCGCGCAATCATCTCGCGCACCCAGCCGACGCGTGCCGTGACGATTCGCTCGCTCACGCGGCCGGGGCTCATCGGCCGCCTCCCAGCACGATGGCCCGCCGTTCCCGCTCGAAGGGCGCCAGGTCGGCGGCGCGCGGCGGGCCACGGACGCAGAGACCTCCCCTGCGCGGCTGCCGAAGACGTAGACGGCATCCAGGTGAAAGTGCCGGGCGATGGCGGCAAGCCGTTCGCCTGCATCCATGCGACGGATGACAGCAGAAAGCCCGCGCGGAACGAGGTTGCGAAGCGGAAGCGGACCCGCATTGCCGGGCACGGCGCGCCACTGATCGTTGGCTCAAACGCTGAAGTGAAGGACAGCACGAAACCGATCACCGGGCCGCGATCCAGGTGCGCCGGCGCGTGACGTGCGGGCGTGGCCATTACGCGCAGCACGCGGCCCGACGGAGCGGCATTCCATTCAAACGAACGGCTGCGCGATCGACGGGCTGGGCTGCGAGAAGAACTTCGCGCCCTGCTCCGTGATGTACATGTCGTCCTCGATCCGCACGCCGAACTCGCCGGGGACCGCGATCATCGGCTCGTTCGTGAAACACATACCGGCCGCGATGGGTGTCCGGTTGCCGCGGACCAGGTACGTCCACTCATGGCCGTCCAGGCCGATGCCATGGCCCGTGCGATGCGGAAGGCCGGGCAGCCTGTAGTCCGGGCCGAAGCCGGCCCCGGTTATCACCTTGCGGGCGGCGGCGTCTACCGCTTCGCACGTCACGCCGACGCGCGCAGCGGCAAATGCCGCGGCCTGCGCGCGCTTCTCGACCTCCCACACGCTCCGCTGGCGCGCCGTCGGCGCGCCGAACACGATCGTCCGGCTGATGTCCGAGCGGTACCCGTCCACCGCGCAGCCGCCGTCCATCAGCACCACGTCGCCTTCACGCAGCGTTCTGGGCAGGATGCTGCCGTGGGGCGACGCCGTCAGCTCCCCGAAACCGGCGTCGATGCCGCCGCCCTCGGCGCCGAGTGCCCGGTGCGCGGCGGCGGCGTTGGCAGCGAACTCGGCCTTCGTCATCCCCCCGTGCAGCGTGGCGAGCGTCGCCTTGTAGGCGGCCACCGTCATGTCGTTGGCGCGCTGCATCAACGCGATTTCCGCCGGCGACTTGATCACCCGGCACCCGACCGTGACCGGGTCGGCGCTGACGTAGTCGAGCGCCGGCGCGGCCTTACGGATCATGTCGAACAGGAAGAAGCGCACGCGTTCCTCCATGCCGACGCGGCCCGTCGCCACGCCGCGGTCCTTCAGGATCTGCGCGACGACGCGACCTGGATCCTCGTCTTCCTCCCACGTGCGCATGTCGGTGCCAAACCGGATTACCTCGCGCGCCCGGCCTTCCTCGAACTTCGGCGACACCCACGCGACCTCGCCGCGCGCGGGCAGCACCGCTCCGAACATCCGTTCGCTGGCGCCCCAGCGCACGCCCGTGAAATAGAAGAGGCTGGTGCCCGACTCGAGGAAGATGGCGTCGATGCGGTTCTCCACCATCAACCGGCGCGCCTTCTCGATGCGCGCCTTGCGCTCGGCGTCTGTGATCCGGGCGATGCCGTCCTTCATCGGCCGCAGCGCCTGGATCGAGGGCGGAAGGCCGGCCGCGGGCGCCTGCCGGGCCTCGGCGATGCGCGACGACAGCCAGGATGCGCCGGCGGCGACGCCGGACAGGCGGAAGAACGCTCGACGGTCGAGGTGCATGGTGACCTCCGTCAGGGACGAGTGCTGAGAGCTACGTGCTTGGTGCGAAGTGCGGTGCCAAGTGCCAGGTGCCAAGTGCGTCGGGGGATTATAGCTGCCGGGAAGGTTCCGGGCTCCAGGGATGCGTGCCCATGGAGCCCGGCGTCGCAGATTGAAGCCGCTACACAGACACGTTCCGCGATTTGCGCCAGGTGGTCGGCCAGCCGCGCAAACGTCTGCCTGCCTCCTTCGATGGCGCCGAATTTCGTGACCGCGGCGTCGTAATCGGTGGCCGACTCGAACACCATTCGCATGGTCACCCGTGTCTTCCCGCGTTCCTCGGCAAAGGTCACCGTCGAGCGGAACACCGGGAAGGACACATGCGAGTACGCGAGGTGCTCGGGTCTCGCGATCTCTTCGTAGACGATCCTGTTCTGGTAGTCGGTCCCATCCGGGCCGTGCATGACGAACTGCCACACGCCACCCGGCCTGACGTCCATCCGGTCAATCGTGGTCGTAAAGCCGTTCGGTCCCCACCACTTCGCGACGTGTTCGGGCTCGATCCACACACGGAAGACCAGGTCACGGGGTGCGTCGAAGACGCGTGTAAGGACGACGATGCGCGTGGGAGCGCTCGTCGCGGTGCTGCTTGCTGGGGGCATGTTTCTTCTCCTTGGCTTTCAATTCTCGCAGGTAGTCGTCCAGGCGATCGAAGCTTTCCTCGAAAAAGCGACGGTAGTGCTCCACCCAGTCGGCGACGTCCCGGAACGGCCCGGGCTGCAGCCGGCAGGGTCGCCACTGGGCCTCGCGCCCGCGTTGGATCAGGCCGGCGCGCTCGAGCACCTTCAGGTGCTTGGAGACGGCGGGCAGGCTCATGTCGAATGGCCGGGCCAGGTCGGTCACCGACGCCTCGCCCGAGGCGAGGCGCGCCACGATCGCGCGCCGGGTGGGATCGGCGAGGGCGGCGAAGACGGCACTGAGGTTATCGCGCGACATGCTGGGCGCCGTCCGTGGCATAATCGCGCGTCATGGCCGACGCGCATCGCCTCTCGCAACTCATCGACCGGTTCCGGCGCATGCCCGCCCTCGCGCGCGAGGTCTGGCAGGGCGGCCTCGCGCGGATGCCGGCGTGGATCGATCCGGAGGACGGAAGCGAGCCCTTCCGCCCGTTTTGCGTGCTCTGGGTGAGCCTTTCGACCGGGCGCATCGACATTTACCTCGAGCCGGCACGCGACGCCCACGGGCCCGACCTCGTCCTCGAAGGCCTCCTCCGGTTCGCGAGGCAGGAAGAGAAGGTGCTCAACGGGCGTGCCAGCCGGCTGCAGGTGGCCGATGCCGCCATCCGCGAGTACCTCGAGCAGGCGCTCGCAACCGCGGACGTGCACGTCGAGCTCGTTCCCCACCTCGGCGCCTTCGACGACGCACTGCGCGAGTACAGCGCGATGGTGAAGGCCGACGACAAGCCGGTCCCGTCGGCGCTCGACGGCGCCGGCGTGACCGTCGACGTCGTCCGGAACTTCGCCGACGCGGCCGCGCGGTACTACCGGGCCGCCCCGTGGCAGTACCTCTCGGACGAAGATCTCATCGAGATCGAATCACCAGGCGCTCCGCGCGGATACCGCTTCGCGCTCGTCCTCGGAAATGCCGGCCACACGTTCGGCCTCGCGTTCTACGAGTCGCGCGAGCAGTACGACGCGATGCGGAACGCAGCCCGGCCGGACGAGATCATGCGCACGACGTCTGTTGCCCGGTCCGTCCTGTTCGACAGCGCGGACCAGATTCCCCTCGACGATCACGATCTGTGGTGGGACCACGATCTGCCGCTTGCCGGCCCTCGCGCGTACCCGTTCGCGGCGCACTACTTCGGCGAGGGCGAGTGCGAACGCCCCGGCCGCGAGCAGCTCGAGTTCGCCGAGGCGATTCTCGGGGCCCTCGCCGAGACAACCGAGGAGGAGATGGATTCGGCGCGGTGGAAGAAATCGGTCGTGGCGGGAGGACGGACCACGAAGGTGCGGCTGTCGCTGCCGGGCCTGCTGGATCCGGGCCGGCCTGGCGCGCGCGTGGGCGTCGAGTCGCGCCGCCGCGCATCCGAGCGGATGCACGCCGAGATCCAGCGCTTCCTTGAATCCCACGAGTTCCAGTCGCTCGACGCGGCGAACGAAGCCCTGGCGGAGCACTTCGCCGGGCGCACCATGGACGAGACATCTTCAACCGCGTCCACGCCGGCCGAACGCGCCCAGGAGCTGGCCTACCAGGCGTACGACTGGACCGGCCGCAAGCGCGTCATGCTGGCCAGGCAGGCGCTGGCGCTGTGGCCCGACTGCGCCGAGGCGTACATCATCCTCGCCGAGCACGCGCCGACGCCGGAGCGCGCGCTGCCCCTCTACGAACAGGCGGTCGAGGCGGGGCGGCGCGCCATCGGCCGGGATTTCGACAAGCTTGCAGGCAGCCTGTGGGCCCACGTGCACGCGCGCCCGTACATGCGGGCGCGGCTGGAACTGGCGGAAACGCTCGAACGGCTTGGCCGCGCAGACGAGGCCATCGGGCATTTCCAGGAACTGCTGCGGCTGAACGTGGACGACAACCAGGGCGTGCGCGACCTGCTCATCCCGCGCCTGCTCGAGCGCGCGCGCTACGCCGAGGCGGCCGCGGTCCTCGACAGGTTCCGGGACGATGTCGGCGCGACGCCGGCGTATTGCAGGGCGCTGCTGGCCTTTCAGACAAGAGGCGACGACGAGACGGCGCGCACCGCGCTTTCCAAAGCCCTCGCGCGCAACCGCTTCGTGCCTGGGTTCCTGGCCGAGCCGGCAGACGCCGGCGTCCAGCATTACCAGTTCGGCAGCGAGGAAGAGGCCATTGTCTCGGCCGAGGAGATGGCGGAGGCGTGGCGCGGAACACCAGGCGCCCTCGAATGGCTCGATCGGCAGGTGAAGACGCTACGCGCCGAGAAGCGCGCGGCCGCACGGAAGCGTCAGAAGAAGGCGGGAAAGCGACGGAGGTAGATCGCGAACTGTGGGAGGCGGAGCAGGAGCAGGAGCAGGAGCAGGAGCAGGAAGAAATCAGCCACCCACCCGCGGATCGTGAACTGCCTGCAGATTGAACCTGCGGTATCCTACGCGAGGCCTCAGACCCTCAGGCCGTGGGGGTGAACGGATGATCCTCGATCGCCTCACCAACGCACACATTTACGCCCCGCTCGGCCATGGCATCGCGCGCGCGCTTCAATACCTGGAGCAGACGGACCTGGACACGCTCGAGTCGGGTCGGCACCAGATCGAGGGCGCGAGCCTTTACGTGGTCGCCAGCGAGTACTCGACCAAAGTGCCGGCCGACGGGCGGTGGGAAGCGCACCGGCGCTACATCGACCTGCAATACCTCGTCCGGGGGACCGAACGAATCGGGCACGCGATGGTGGATCGGCTCGAGGCCGGGCCGTACGACGAACAGAAGGACGTGATGTCGCTCTCCGGCTCGGGCCAGTTCGTCACGCTCGAACCCGGCGACTTCATGATCCTGTGGCCCCACGACGCGCACATGCCCGGCATCGCACTCGATTCGCCCGCGCCGGTGAAGAAGATCGTCGTGAAGATCGCGGTTCTGCCTACGCGTCCCGCGGCAGGAGCCGCGGCGTGCCTTTGATCCTGACCGCGCCGAAGTGCCTGAGATCGAGCGTCGCGATCGCCTCCACCTTCAGGCGCTCCGCCATGGCCATCACCGTTGCGTCCACCAGGCCGAGCCGGAGCGCTTTGCAGCGGCGGTGGATGCGCGCGGCCGCCTCCAGGTCGCCGTCGCGGGCCCACTCGATCGCAAAGGCGCCGCTCGCCAGGTCGCTCAGCCACGCGTCCTGGGCGTGCGGGCCGATCTCGCTTGCGACCAGGTAATCCACCTCGGGCAGAATCGCCCAGGGAAGCACCCAGCCATCGGGATTCGCCCTGTAGATCGCCGCCAGAGGTTCGTGATGGCGGTCGTTCCGGTCGATCAGGGCGAGCATCGCTCCCGTGTCGGCGAGAATCATCTCGACTTCCCGAAACCGCGCCGCAACAGATCCTCGGCACGTTCGCTGAGGTCGCTGCGCCTGCTGGCGAACGCGCCGACGCTGCGCGCGACGCGCGGGGTGGCGTGCTCGACGACGTATTCGGCAACGGCCTCGCGGACGAGCTGCGCCGGCGGCAGCCGGCGGCGGGCGGCCAGGCGTTTGAGGCGGCGATAGTCGTCCGCGTCCAGGTAAACGGTCGTCTTTTGGGTCGTCGTGCTGCTGGCAGCCATATATACCTACCGTATATGGTAACACGTTCGCGCGCCGGATCCCACGGGCGCGGCAAGGCTGAAGCCTTGCCCGACCGGCGCACCATCCGTCAGTAGCCG
>Ga0315280_10002198_pt1 | contig 31894 bp, 31 predicted proteins | sample YL17G06_40_MG_FD_203697 | JGI IMG/M metagenome (GOLD analysis project Ga0315280, IMG submission 203697) | Sediment microbial communities from Yellowstone Lake, YNP, Wyoming, USA - YL17G06_40 | ecosystem: Environmental > Aquatic > Freshwater > Lake > Sediment | place: USA: Wyoming | collected... | reverse complement strand
CTTCACTCAGCGCTTGGCTATCGTTCACCGAATGTCTTTGAGGAGCTACTGCTTATTCAGGAGGGTAAGGCCTTACCCTGCCAGCCTCTCCTAACCTTATCTGTCCAATCATAGGGGTGCAGTCCAGGTCATTGATGACCAGACAAAATATCTTCCCCAAATTTTCTCTCAGTGGAAGATACAAGAAGGCATTGAGTGGTAATCGTCCTGGCAGATAACGTAGCTGTAGAAACACTGACTGATGCTCTAAGGAAGCAAGTCCGTTGGTCTATTGTTGCCCTGTCTGAAGTCCTTAATGGCGGCCTTAGATTAGAAAGCAGTTATTTTAACATTGATGGCAAACATGCGAGAGAGGTCATAAAGAATTGCCAGTGGAAGAAGAAACCCTTTTGCGGTGTTGAAGGTCTTACAACAGCTTATCATAGACCAAGATTCAAGAGGACTTTCCTGGAAAAGTCCGATTTCCCCATTTATCAACCGTCACAAATCAACGAGATATGCCCTCAACCGAACCTATACATTTCGAAGCTAACAAGCACGGATATTGAAAGACTCAAGGTTAAGAAAGGTCAAATACTCCTTACTTGTTCGGGAACTATCGGCAACGTCACGTTGGTATCTGAGACCTTGAATAATCTTATCTTTAGCCATGACTTGATTAGGATTACAGCCAAAGAGGGGACGGATACTGGGTACATCTATGCTTTCTTGAAAACCCAGACGGGGAATGTCCTCATAAACACTAACAATTACGGAGCAGTTGTACAGCATATCGAACCAGACCACCTCAAATCTATCGTTATCCCTGACCCCGATACAGAGATAAAGAAAAAGGTAAACAGCCTAATTCTGGACTCCTTCGAGTTAAGAGACCAATCCAATGACTTGATAAGGGAGGCAGAGAAGCTTCTGATTTCAGAATTAAAGCTCCCCCCGCTGGATGAATTCAATCCAAAGTATCTGGATAAGAAATCAGCTATCAAGAGTTTTGAAGTCAAGCTTAGTAAGGTGGAAGGCCGGCTTGATGCTGCTAACCACTTGCCTATAGTAAGTGCCATTCTGAAGCATCTTCATAAGCACGCTGAAGAAGTTACCATGTTAGGCGATAACAATATTAGCCAAATAATCCTACTACCTGGAAGATTCAAGAGAGTGTATGTTGAAGAGGGACAAGGCGTAGTGTTCTTTGGTGTTAAGCAGTTATTTGAGCTTGATCCATCTGGGAAGAAGTATCTTTCTTTATCGCGCCATGAGGAACGCATAAATAAAGAACTTAAAATAAAAGAAAATACAATCTTAATTTCCCGCAGTGGGACAATCGGCAGAATTAACATTACCCCCAAGCATTGGAAAGGTTGGGTTGCAAGCGAGCATATTATTAGGTTAGCACCGACAAATGATTCTATCGCTGGTTACATCTATTGCTGGCTTGCATCCGATTATGGTTATGAGTTGATTACTCGCTTCAAATATGGTGCCGTGGTTGACGAGATAGATAGTAACCAAGTCTCGCAAGTTGAGATACCGTTATTGGCAAACAAGGGTGCCCAAAAGAAGATAAACGATTTAGTTCTAGAAGCTAACCAGAGACGGTACAGCGCCTATTTATTAGAACAACAAGCTATCAGCATGGTGAATAATCTGGTCCTGGATCAGGGTCAAGCTTCCACAGTATAAAGTAGGCAATGGCGGAGACATAATACTACTAATGACCAACCAACCATTATTTAGGAGAACCAAACAGCGGTCAGAGACGCCGTTCGTGGTTCGACAATCCTTCGACAGGCTCAGGACAGGGCTCACCACAAACGGCGCTTTTGTACCCTACTCTAGCAGAAAAGCCTTTCTCGGTGTATTATATCTCCAGCTTAGTCCGGAGGAATTTGATGACGCTGGCGTTGGAAGGAATCAAGGTTATAGACCTGTCCCGCACTGTGCCTGGGCCATACTGCACCATGATGCTGGCAGATATGGGTGCAGAAGTAATCAAGGTGGAAGACCCGGGGTACTCTATGGGGATGCTTCCCGACCAGGAGAAACACGCCGCTTACGATTATCTGTCTCGCAACAAAAAGAGCATTGCGCTCAACCTGAAGTCAGCCGAAGCCAAGGAAATTTTCCACAAGCTGGTAAAAGGCGCTGATGTCGTCATGGAAGCATTCCGTCCCGGTGTCGCTAAAAGGCTGGGTGTGGATTATCACACTCTAGCCAAGCTTAATCCCAGGATCATCTATTGCAGCCTGACCGGATTCGGGCAGGATGGCCCCTACCGCGACCTGCCCGGCCACGACCCCAACTACACCTCCATCGCAGGCGCTGTGGGGCTCACCGGTGACCACAGGGGCAACCCTGTCATCATCCGTGCTGCAGTAGGCGACATCGGCAGCGCCCTCCATGCCGTGATCGGCATCCTTTTCGCCATAATTGCGCGAGAAAAGACCGGGAAAGGCCAGTTCGTGGATATATCCATGACCGACAGCGTCCTGCCCTTCCTTTCGGTCAGCCTGCTGAGATACTTCAGAGATGGCTTCATCCCCAAAAGAGGCTGGCCCTCTCCTACCATAAACATCTGGCAGACCAAGGACGGCAAGTACATCACCACTGGGCTGGTAGAGCCTCACTTCTGGGAACGCTTCTGCCGTGCCATCGGCAGGGAAGACCTCATTCCCTTCCACCATGCCAAAGGCGAGAAGATGCACGAGGTCTATGGCATTATCAAGGAGATTATCCTCACCAAAACCCGGGATGAATGGTTCCAGATCATGAAAGAGGCGGATACCTGTGTCAGCCCTGTACTGGAGCTTGACGAAGTAGTCAACGACGCCCAGTTGCAGCATCGCGAGATGTTTCCAGAGTTCGAGCATCCGGCGCTAGGAAAAATAAGACAGCTTGGCATGCCTGTAAAGCTCTCAGAGACGCCAGCGAAGTTCAGGAACTTCTCGCCTGTACTCGGACAAAACACAGACGAAATTCTAAAAGAACTCGGCTACACTAATAAACAGATCGAAGAACTACGCAAAGCAGGGGTCGTAAAATAGCTGTAAGGGCACAAGATTTTGTGCCCTTACAGCCCGTGGTGAGGAAACACCAACCTTTTGATCCCAGACACGCTCTCCTCGGCAAAGCGATGGGCTTCCTTCCTGATTCGGCTATCTATGTGGGGCTTCTCAGCATCCCTCAGCCTCTTTAGTCCGTAAAGCTCCTGATAGCTCTTAGGTATCTCATCAGGCCACTCATGGTCTATCATTATCCCGTAGGCCAGCGTCCAGCACCTTGCCACCACGCTCATCTCATAGCCACCGCCACCCACAGCAACCCACTTCGGCGCTAGTTGCCTCAGTCTCTTTACCGCTCCCTCATAGCCTTCCGTAGTCAGGTTTAGCTGGGTCATCGGATCAAGGTAGTGAGTATCGCAACCAAGCTGAGTGAATACAACATCTGGCTTGAAGCTGCCAACCAGCACAGGCACAATCTGGTCGAACGCCCAGAGATAGACCTCGTCATCGGTATAAGCGGCGAGAGGGATGTTCACCGAATACCCTTTGCCCGCACCGACCCCTATCTCTGAAGGCTCCCCTGTGCCTGGAAACAGGATTCTCCCGGTCTCATGAAGCGAAATGGTGAGCACCTTATCGGTATCGTAAAATGCGTTCTGAACTCCATCGGCGTGATGAGCATCTATATCTATATAAGCCACCCTGAGCCCCTTCGCCAAAAGGTGTTTTATAGCGATAACAACATCGTTGAAAATACAGAAGCCGGAGGCGCAATTCGGGGCTGCATGATGCCCTCCACCCGAGTGGTTGAAGGCAACATCAACCTTTCCCTCAGCCACCAAGTCCGCTGCCTTCAGAGTTGCACCTACTATCCTGACAGATACCTCATACATACCCGGGAAGACAGGATTGTCGCCGTACTCGCTGAAATTAAACCTGGCGGCATCGCCCAATCGGTCGCCGCGGCTGAAACATCTCACCCCTTCCACATAATCCCTTGTATGAAAACTGAGCAGCGCGGCTTCATTAGCCATCTCAGGGACGACCAGCTTAGAATTCGATTTGTTGAAGGCTCGGTAGGCACAGAGCAGCTCATAGGTATACTTCAAACGGCTCGGGTTAAACTCCTCACCTTCTCCAATTGCCCGCGCCACCAGCCCCTCATCGTAGACAAAAGCAGCCTTCCTCATGATTCGCTCACTATCCTCTCAAGCTCCCTGCTCATCCTCTGCCAGTGTGTTCCCCGCCAGTAAACGCGGTGGCAGGCAGGACATTGCATGTACTGAGTTTGAGTCTGAAGAACGTATGGCGGCACCAACCTTTTGACCTCTTCCTTCTCCTTGGGCACCAGCAGCTGATTGCACTCCAGACAGAGCGTAAAAGGTCTTATCTTGTCCGCCAGGTTCAGCGCCTTCACCACCTGGCGAAGTTGTTCCTTAACCTTCTCACTCTCAATCAGGAGCACCTTAAGCCGGCCGGTGGTAGCCACACGCCTCTTGAGTATCTGGGTATCCTTGGTCAGCAGCACTCTACCCTCGGACAAAGCCAACCGCACCAGCCTGTTATCATCGAGGTCGTTGATGAACACGGTATCGAAGCCTGCAATCCTCAGCCACCTTGCCAGCCTGCCCACGTTAGAGTCAACGATAAACTTCATGCCAGGATTTTAGCACAAATCCCAGCTCAAGTGAGACGGTATGTTATAATCAACGCACAAGGAGGATTCGTGCCTCGTTTCGAGGTGATCGACCACACGGCCGACGTCGGCATCATCGCCTATGGCAGCGACCTCAAGGAAGCCTTTGCCAACTCAGCCTATGGCATGTTCACCCTGATAGCCGACCTCGACGGAGTGAAAGAGAAGGTCAGCCGCAAGGTCGATATACAATCAACTGACCAGGAGGCCCTCCTTGTAGACTGGCTCAATGAGCTGCTTTATCTTTTCGATGTGAAGCACATCATATTCAAACGATTCGAAATTACCGCCCTGAGCCAGAACAGGCTGCGGGCCAAGGCCTATGGAGAGAAGGTAGATACCTCGCGACACCAGCTCAAGACCGGAGTCAAAGCAGCTACCTATCACATGCTCAAGATAGAGAAAAATAAGGGGGCAAAAGTCCAGTTCATCCTGGACATCTAGGGGGAGGGGAAGATGACAGAAGCATGGCAGGGAACACTGGTCAAAATAGACGATTACCGCTGGGAGATACCCCAGACATATAAACCGGGGATGCGCGTGCCCGGACTGGTGTACGCCGATGAGAAGATGCTGCGCCTGATCAAGGAGGACCGATCCCTGGAGCAGGTGGCCAACGTCGCCTTTCTGCCCGGGATAGTAAGCAGATCGATGGCCATGCCCGACATACATTGGGGCTACGGCTTCCCCATCGGTGGGGTGGCCGCCACCCGCGTCAGCGACGGCGTGGTGTCGCCGGGCGGCGTGGGCTTCGACATCAACTGCGGCGTGCGCCTCCTGCGCACCGACCTCACGGAGAGCGAGGTCAAGCCCAAAATAGAGAAGCTGCTCAACGACCTTTTCCATAACGTTCCCTCAGGCCTGGGCTCTGAGGGCAAAATCAGGCTCAGAGGCAAGGAGATAGAGAAGCTGCTGCGCAAGGGCGCAGCCTGGGCAGTGGAAGGGGGGTTCGGTGAGACGGAAGACCTCGAGTACACCGAAGAGCATGGATTTATGGAAGCGGCCGACCCTGAGAAGGTAAGCCAAAAGGCCGAGACCCGTGGCTTGCCCCAATCGGGCACACTGGGCTCAGGCAACCATTTTCTCGAAGTCCAGGTAGTGGATGAAATCTATAACCCCACTATCGCCCAGGTCTTCGGCATAGCAGAGATAGGTCAGATACTGCTCCTGATTCATACGGGCTCCCGCGGCTTCGGCTACCAGGTCTGCGACGATTATCTGAAGACCATGGGAACCGCGGCCAGAAACTACGGTATCGAGCTCCCCGACCGCCAGCTCGCCTGCGCACCCGTGAAATCACCCGAAGGACAGGACTATCTGGCAGCGATGGCCTGCGCTGCCAACTATGCCTGGGCCAATCGCCAGTGCATCACGCATTGGGCCAGAGAGTCCTTCGCCAAAATCTTCGATAAGAGCCCTCGCGATTTGGGCATGAGGGTGGTCTACGACGTGGCACACAACATCGCCAAGATAGAGGAACATCAGGTCGAAGGCAAAAAGCTCACGGTCTGCGTACACCGCAAAGGTGCAACCAGGGCCTTCCCCGCCGGACATCCCGATATTCCCAAAGCGTACCGCAAAGTTGGGCAGCCGGTGCTTATCCCCGGAGACATGGGGCGCTACTCCTACGTTGCCGTAGGGACCGAGAGGGCTATGCAGGAGACCTTCGGTTCGACCTGCCACGGCGCCGGCAGAGTTCAGAGCCGCTCAGCAGCCAAGAGGAGCGCCCGCGGCTCCGACATACTTGCCGAGCTGGCCGCCAAGGGCATTGCCGTTAAAGTGGCGAGCATTTCGGGGCTGGCCGAGGAGGCATCTTCAGCCTACAAGGATGTCGCCGATGTCGTGCATGTAACTGATGCCGCCGGAATCTCAACCAAGGTGGTCAAAGCCAGGCCCATTGGCGTCATCAAAGGCTAGGCGTTACCACTTCGATATCTCTATCTCCAACGCAACCTTATTGTTGCGGGATTGCAAGTAATGTTGGATATAGTATCCCTGAGCCTGATATCCGTACTCATAGGTTTCCTGGGCTCGCTCACTGGCTTAGGCGGGGCCAGTATCCTTATCCCCATACTGGTCATCCTCGGAGTCCCGGTCAAAGAAGCAATAGCAGCCGGAATGGTGAGCATCATAGCTACTTCCAGCGGCTCGGCCGCATCTTTCGTAAGGGACAGGATTACCAACGTTAAAATCGCCATGTATCTTGAGATGTTCACCATTACCGGTGCCATCGCCGGGGCCACCATCACGGCTGTCATCGCTCCCCACTATTTGTATTTCCTCTTCGCTGCATTCTTACTCACTTCTTTTATAGGCCTGAGGCGTCCGGCTGCATTCTCTGCGACAGAACCCGCAATTCAGGACAGTGTCTCCAGATGGCTCAACCTCAGAGGCAGCTACTTCGATGAAGCCAAGAGGCAAGTCATCGCATATAGGGCAACCAATGCCATCTGGGGAGGACTGAGCATGGTCGTAGCCGGACTCGCTGCGGGGATGCTTGGCATAGGCGCTGGCGCGTTCAAGGTCACCATTCAGGAGAATATCCTGAAGCTGCCGCCAAAGGTCTCCAGCACCACCAGCAACTTCATTATCGGAATGACGGCATTAGCAGCGACCAGTGTCTATCTCCTTTCCGGGCTGCTGAACCTGACCCTCGTGGCTCCCATTGCCATAGGAACCACCATCGGCGCAATAATAGGCGGAAGGGTGTTGAACAGGCTTAGCGACATAAGCCTCAGATTCCTCTTTTTCGCTATTGTTATTTACCTTATAGTCCAGATGCTATACAAGGGGGTAACCTCGGTTTGAACTTGAAAGAGCTGGGCAGCGGCGAGACCAAACTGGAAACGACCATAAGCTACCTACTCATCGTAGGTGTCATTCTCAGCCTCGCTCTGGAGACTGCGGGAATAGCCATCTTCTACAGGTCCCACGGCAACCTAGATATCCTGCTACAGGACAAGTCTGTGTTTATTCAGGGGCGTAACTTCTTCAGCTTCCTGTACCAGTTATTTGCCAGAGGACCTATGCAAAATACCGGTGTCTTCCTCATGACCCTCGGCGTAGCCACGCTGATTTTAACTCCCTTCGTTAGAGTCATCGCATCAGCCCTGTATTTTGCCTGGAAGAGAGACAACAAGTACGTGCTGATAACCGCCTTCGTCCTCATCGCGCTCACAGTAAGTCTGGCTTTGCACTAAGCAATGCTTTACCAAAAGTGTTTGAGATACCCTCAGCTTCTCAAACTTTACACTATTGACCATCTGTGCTAACATGCAAATCCCTATGGAGACAACCGGAATCGCCACAAAAACTCGCACCAGCTTCGCGTCGTTTTCCGCAATGCTAGCGGGAATGGCCGTTTTGTTCCTGGTATTGCTGGCGCTATTGCTTGTTCAAGTTTTCCATCTTGGTGGCGCTTACAATCCATCATGGCTGCTCAGCCTGCTCAACATAATTTTTATCTCCATCGTGTGCTTCCTGGCTGCTTATCTCGCGGCGCGGGCTTTTGCCGCCACAGGGCAATTGCAACTTGTCTGGTTCGGCGGCGCAGTGTTCGTCTTCGGAATAGCGAACCTTATAGCCGCGGTTGTTACATCACAAACCAATCTACAGGTGACTGTACACAATAGCGGAGCCTTGTTCGCCTCAATATACGCATTAGTGGGAGCCCTCATAGCAACAGGGTGGAGTTTCCCACCCGGTACGGCAAGGGCGAGGTTTTCGACTCCCACTATTATCTACGGTGTCGGCGCCGCATTCGTAGTCGCAATATTTTTACTCGTCGTGGAAAACCTGACGCCTGTCTTCTTCGTGTCCGGTCAAGGAGGCACCCTGCTCAGGGACTCAATTGTTCGTAGTGCTACAGCTTTGTTCGCTATATCCTGGCTGCTTTTGTTCTCTATATACTTCAGGTCACGAACCCAGTTCCTTTACTGGTTCTCTTTGGGTCTCCTGCTGATTGCTGTAGGACTGCTTTCTATAAGTTTCCAGAGGGTCGTCGGTGATCCTGTAAACTGGGTAGGAAGGAGCGCGCAGTATATCGCGGGCATCTATTTCCTGATTGCCATCGGGACCACCCTAAGAACATACCGAAACGAAGGGATAGACTTCGCCCAGGTTGCCAGCACCATATTCCCGGCATCGGCCCGCAGCTACCAGCTCCTCGTAAACACTGCTACGGAAGCCATAATTGCCTTGAACCGCGAGGATAGGATTGCATTATGGAATTCCTCTGCGGAAAGAATGTTCGGCTACAGTGCCAAAGAAGCGCTGGGGGCATTTCTCGTGGACTTGATAGTGCCTGCCAGGTATACCGGCGAGGTCAGAGAATGGATAGCTGGAGCACAGACAGTCCCGCCAGTCGCTTCCAGAGAGTTGATGTTGAGGCACCGCGACGGACGGGAAATCGCTGCAGAGGCATCCCTCTCCACGCAAATGTCACCATCGGCGCTGTTAAAGGCTTTCGTAGTGCGCGATATCAGCGAGCGCAAAAGAGCGGAAGATGCAATTCGTCAGATGAATCACCGCCTGGCGGTGGCTCTGGATGCATCTCTGGCCGGCACGTGGGATTGGAACATTGCAACTGACCATATTGAGTGTGCTCCAAAGACATTCGAAATCCTGGGACTTGATCCGCAAAAAATAGTGCCATCCTTTCAGTCCTGGCAGAACGCCATTCATCCTCAAGACCGCGACCTGGCCAGAGCGCGCATTCGCGAGGCATTAAAGGAACATGCCAACTTAGTCAACGAGTACCGGATTGTATTACCCGACGGGCAGATACGCTGGATAAATACCCTGGGGCGGGCCACTTACGATTACCGGGGCCGACCCCTGCGCATGACCGGTATCGTTATGGACATCACCGAGCGTAAAAAGGCTGAGCAAATCAAAGACGAGTTCATCGGCATGGTATCTCACGAGCTGCGTACGCCGCTGACCGTAGTTACCGGAGCTCTATATGCCTCTATGAACAGCCATGTTCCAGATGGGGAGAAGCAGCAACTCATGGAGGATGCCCTGTGGGGTGCGGAGATGCTGGACCAGATACTGGATAATCTACTCGAACTATCACGCGCCCAGGCCAAACGGCTCCAGCTCAATATCAAAAGCATGAATATTGCAGACGTGGCCCGCAATGTCGTGAACAGACTGGAATATAAATCCGCGGGACACAGTTTCGAGATAGATATACCGCCCGACCTGGTAGTGCAGGCTGATCCGGTCCGCATTGAGCTCGTGCTGCGCAATCTACTCGATAACGCCATTAAGTACTCGCCGTCGGGAGGGCAGATCAGGGCTTTCGCCAGGCGGGATGCCGATAGCCTCGTTGTGGGGGTCAGCGACCAGGGCTCAGGGATATCATCTGCAGACCAGGAGAAACTCTTTACACGTTTCCAGCGCCTGGAACGGCCTGCTCACGTTAAAGCTGAAGGCATTGGGCTGGGACTCAGTCTCTGCAGAACTTTGGTCGAAGCTCATCGAGGCCGAATCTGGGTCGAGTCCGAGCCCGACAGAGGCTCCACCTTCTTCTTCACTATTCCTGTCAATCCCAGGGCGACAGGCAGCGCAGCAGGCTAATGGCAGCTCGTTGTATCACTTGCCCAGGATACCCTTGATCCTCTGCACCAGTTGCTCAGGTTTGAAGGGCTTGGCGAGGAAGTCAGCGGCGCCCTGGTCCATGGCGTTAGGTCCCAACGAGTCCCGAGCGCTTATCATGATTACCGGCGCCTGGGAGAAAGTCCGCAGTTGGCGAAGCACCTCGAATCCATCGATCCCGGGGAGAAACACGTCCAGGACCACGATATCAGGTTTGTCCTGCCGTGCCAGGTCGAGCGCTTTTTCTCCGGTCTCCGCGGTTACTACTCGGTATCCCGATGCTTTCAAGGACAAGCTAAGGAACCTCAATATCCTCTGCTCATCATCAACCACCAGCACCGTCCCGTTGCGTTTGCTCTTCTCATCTATAATCATGTTGCTCGGCTATCTTCTCTAAGCACCCCCCGATCAGCACATAGGCTGAAAGGAATTCGGAATGCTAACTACAAGATATTATCGGCAAATAAATCAAAAAAACAATACAATTATCCACAAAAAAATTAAAAATTTATTACATTTCGCCAAGTAATACGACGCGTTGAGGCCGGCGGATTACCACTACCGCAGGATAGCCCGCATCCGCCGAATCAAGTCCTCGGGCTTGAAGGGTTTAGTGATAAATTCATTGGCACCGAGCTCCAGTGCCTCGGGCCCCAGCGAGTCTCGAGCACTGATGACTATGACGGGCAACTGAGAAAAAGTCCGCAGTTTACGGAGCGCGTCAAGGCCGTTCATACCCGGAAGAAATATATCGAGAAGCATCATGTCTGGCTTCTTCGATTGCACCAGTTCAAGTGCTTGCTCTCCAGTCGTTGCAGTGAGCACACGATAACCTGCAGCTCGGAGAGATATGTTCATGAACCTCAATATCCTTTCCTCATCTTCAACGAGGAGGATCACTTTGTTATCGTGTATTCTTTTCTCTCCCATGACTACGTTCCTGTGCGAATGATACTTCTCGACTTACTAGCTTAATCTTCCATGCGGTTAACCGCAGTCTGTGAGTTAAATATTAACGGCAAAGAGTGAAAAAGTAATAAAATTCTATCGGTAAAAATCAAATACTTATAACATTTGTTTATCTGTGTCGGCTTTGGCAGTAGGTTAATTCGGCCCCTGTTCCCAGCCCTGAGGGCTAGCTTCAGTGTGTTCGCAGAAAACTTGACAATTAGGGTTGTTTTATCATAAAATTAGCTTTAACACACAGGGCCAGTGTCTTGATAATGCCATGAAAATCAATGTTGCCCAACAGCTCAAGGAACATATAGGGTCAGTACGAGAGTACGATATTGATCAAACTGACGAGGATGGATTACCCATCCGGGGCAGGGTGCAGTTGCTTCGCACCAATCGCAGCATCCTCGTAACTGGCACCCTCGATACCATTGTTAGAGGCGAATGCAGCCGCTGCCTCGAGCAGTTCGAATATCCCTTGAAGATGGATATCGAAGAGGAGTATTTTCTCACCAGAGACCCGGTCAGCGGCTTACCTCTGCCTCCACCGCCCGAACTTGGCGCCTTTCTTATCGACGAAAACCACATCCTCGACCTTGGCGAAGCAGTGCGCCAATATAAGATAATAGCTCTCCCTATGAAGCCAGTCTGCCGTGAAGACTGTGCCGGATTGTGTCCCCACTGCGGACGCAACCTCAATTATGAAACTTGCGAGTGCTCGCCCGCTGCCCCCGATGCGCGTTGGGCCCCGCTTCAGGCGCTACGCGCCAAGAGCAGACCGAGAGCGAGAAGGAAAGGGGTTAATTAGACAATGCCACCACTACCCAAAAGAAAATATGCTAAGGCACGACAAGGGAAAAGACGCAGCCACCTCGGTGTACTTGTTCCAGCCCTTGTTCCCTGTTCTCAATGCCACAATCTCAAGCCTGCCCACCAGGTTTGCCATTTCTGCGGAACCTACGATGGTAGGCAAGTAATCAAAGAGAAGGCACCTAAGAAAAAGGAGTAATCCTTTAGAGGCAGCATATGGCTGAGCTTGAAACAAAGTCTAAACCAAAAACTGCTCACGTTTTTCCGGGCCAGGGTTCCCAATCAGTGGGAATGGGCTACAAACTTTACCAGAACTCGCCCAAAGCAAAAGAGGTCTTCCAGGAGGCCGACGAGGCCCTCCAGTTTTCTATCTCGCGGCTCTGTTTTGAGGGCCCCGAAGAGGAACTCCGGCGGACTATCAACGCTCAGCCGGCGATAATGACAGTCAGCATCGCCTGCTTGAGAGCCGCCTCAGAGAACAACCATACGATATCACCCGCCTTCGTCGCCGGCCACAGCCTTGGCGAATATACTGCGCTGGTTGCCGCCCACGTACTCGGGTTCACTGATGCCGTTCGGCTTGTCAGAGAAAGAGGACGCTTGATGCAGAAGGCAGGTGAAATCAAACCAGGAGGAATGGCAGCAGTCATTGGCATGGATAAAGCAACCATAAGAGAAATATGTCGTGAGAGCGGTGCCGAGATAGCTAATCTCAACTGCTCAGTCCAGATTGTCATCAGTGGCTCGAAGGAGGCCCTGGCGTGCGCTACGGGCTTGGCGGAGGCCAGAGGCGCGCGGAGGGTGATACCCCTTCAGGTCAGTGGCGCCTTTCACTCAACCCTGATGCGGCCTACCATAGAAGGCATGTCTGAGGCTATCTCAAAGGTTAACTTCAGAACACCGGAAGTCCCTATCGTGGTTAACAGCACGGCCCAGCCGGTAACCACCGCCGAGGGGGTGAAAGAGGAGCTAATACGCCAGCTATGTAACTGCGTTCAGTGGCAGCCATCGGTCGAGTATATGTTAGAAGAGGGAGTCTCTACTTTCATTGAGATCGGCCCCGGCCAGGTGCTTTCCGGGCTAATCAAAAGGATCAGCAATAAAGTACAAGTTCTCAATATGAGCGATCCGGAGTCCATCAAAGCCCTGAACCTCTGAAATGCACTTGGTTCCCTTTATTTCCCAATCGAGAGACGATGATGAGCTTATCTAATAGAGTCGCCATAGTCACAGGCAGCGGCCAGGGTATTGGGCGAGAGATAGCACTGAAGCTAGCAGAACAGGGAGCCAGCATAGTCATCAGCGACATCAACGAGGCTACCGCGAAGGAAGTCGCCTCCGAAATCGAAGCGAAAAACGGTAAAAGCCTCGCTATCCCCGCAAATGTTGCCGCGGCCGGCGAGGTGAACAAACTCGTAGAACAGACATTGTCTTCATTTGGCCATATCGACATCCTGGTTAACAACGCCGGAATTACGCGGGACGGCCTGCTCCTGAGAATGTCCGAGGCCGATTGGGACCTGGTATTGAACATCAACCTCAAGGGTGCTTTTATTTGCACTCAGGCAGTTCTAAGACATATGATAAGGCAGCGTTGGGGACGAATCGTCAATATCGCAAGCGTCGTCGGCCTGGTAGGAAACGCAGGACAGGCTAACTATGCTGCCTCGAAAGCCGGGCTGATAGGTCTCACTAAAACCACCGCTAGGGAAGTTGCCTCGAGAAGCATTACAGTCAATGCCGTAGCCCCCGGCTTCATCGATACCGGTATGACACAGAAGCTTAGCGAGAACGTGAAGCAAGAGGCGCTTAAGCAAGTCCCTTTAGGTTACTTTGGCTTGCCTAAGGATGTAGCTTATGCAGTGGCTTTCCTCGTCTCAGAGGAGGCCCATTACATCACTGGACAGGTGATAAATGTCAATGGTGGGATGGCGATGCTATGATGAATTATTTGCCGTCCTTAATCCCATTTCTCAGTGTGTCTGCCCCTTAGCAGGCGACATTTCACAAATAACCCTGTTCACAGAGATTCCCTAACCTGAAAGAACATGGTAAAATAGGCAGAAAATGCGCACTGGATAAGCTGTCGCTTGCGCAAATTAACAATATGAAACAGCCTCAGTCGAGGGATCTATGCCAGGCATGAGGCGCAAGGCCAGGATGGTGGCGCTGCAGGCGCTGTTCGAGAGCGATTGCACCAGCCACAACGCAGAAGCTTCCCTGAACAGGCTGGCCGAAGAGCAAGCACTGCCGGAATCGGCAGTGTCCTTCGCCACGGAGCTGGTCAAGGGAGTTCTGGCGCACAAAAAGGGCATCGATGTCCTGATTCAGGCACATGCCCCCAACTGGCCTGTGCAGCAACTGTCTGTGGTCGATAGAAATATACTGAGGCTTGCAATTTTTGAGATTTCGATAGAAAATAAAGTGCCCTTAAAAGCAGCTATCAACGAGGCGGTGGAGCTCGCCAAGACCTTCGGCAGCGAGAGTTCACCCAAGTTCATTAATGGAGTGCTTGGCGCGATAAGCCAGGCTAAAGCAGGCGGTCGGGCAGACTATTCATCAGGAAGGAGACAAAAGGATGGCAACCGTCTTCGAGAGAGTGAAAAGAATCGTCGTTAACCAGTTGGGTGTCGAGGAAGCAGATGTAAAACCTGAGTCCTCCTTCGTAGACGACCTCAACGCTGACTCCCTCGATCTCGTAGAGCTAGTGATGTCATTGGAAGAGGAGTTTAGCAACGAAGCGAAACGAATAGAGATCCCCGATGAGGATGCTGAAAAAATAAAGACCGTACAAGATGCAATTGATTATATTAAAGAACAGGGGGTAGAGGACGAGTAGCATCTGAACAGAATAAGGCAAAAAACCTGGGGAATTGCGGTAAGCTAGTGAATCCCTGCAATAAGTATTGTCGCCTCTTCGTTCTTTATCGCAGTTCCCCCTTTTTATGGTAAATTTACTCTATCGGTCCCCCCCCTTTGGTAACCTCACCCCCCGTCCCCACTTACATTATCGCCGAACCCCCTTGACAACCGCAGATTTCCGAGCACAATAGCTTCATAGACTTATTATGAGTGCTACTATCGTTTTTCAAATAGGTTGAGACCAAAATACGATGAAATCTAAGTTAATCTGGTATATAGCGACCGGAGCCATCACCGGACTGGTTGCTGGTTTTCTGGGGATAGGGGGCGGCATACTGCTGGTGCCCATGATGGTCACGCTCCTGGGTCTCACGCAGCATAAGGCTCACGGCAGCTCGCTTGCGGTTATCGTCCCTATCGCTATAATAAGCGCCATAGTATATGCCCTGCGCGGCAACATGAATTGGGTGCTCGTGGCGGCAATAGGTTCAGCTAGCGTCGCGGGCGCTATCATAGGAGCGAAATTGATGATGAAAGTGCCTGCTCACAGGCTGAGGCAGCTTTTCGGCGCATATACTGTAGCTATCGGGATACTACTATTGTTGAGGTAGACTGATAACACATGCATATAGTGATTGCCGTTGTCGTAGGCTTGGTTGCGGGAGTTATCAGCGGAGTGCTCGGTGTCGGCGGCGGCACAATCTCCATCCCGGCTATGGTTCTACTTTTAGGAGTAGACCAGCATACAGCCCAGGGAGTCTCACTAGCCGCTATGATGTTCACAGCTTTGGTTGGCGCCTTTATTCACTACAGGCAGGGGAACGTAAAATTGAGCGTAGTGTTTTTGATAATTCCCGGCGCCGTCGCCTTCTCATATCTGGGGGCATGGGCAGCCGGCCACGTCTCCGCAGAATGGCTGACCAGGGCTTTTGCCATCTTCCTGCTGCTCATCGGATGCAGAATGCTGCTATTCAATCGAGGAGGTCAAGGTGTCAGCGTTAGCTGAGCTATACCGAAAAATAGCTGCATGCACGGATTGTGAAGAGTTCGCCAGGACTCGCACACAGACAGTCCCCGGAGAAGGCCCGGAAAAGCCCCAGATAGTGTTTATCGGAGAGGCTCCGGGGTTCCACGAAGACCAGCAGGGGCGTCCCTTCGTAGGCCAGGCAGGACAGTTCCTGGAGCAACTGCTCCACTCCATCGGTCTCAAGCGCACCGATGTCTATATCTGCAACGTGATTAAATGCCGTCCGCCCAATAACCGCGACCCGCTTCCTATAGAAATTAAGAACTGTCAGAAATGGCTGGACCAACAGCTTGAGTTGCTCTCACCTAAGATGATAGTTACCCTAGGCCGTTACTCACTGGCAAGGTACTTCCCTGGGGAGCCCATCAGCAAGGTCCATGGCAAAGCGCGCAAGCAAGATGGTATCATATACTTCGCCATGTATCATCCTGCGGCTGCCCTGCACCAACAGAGCCTGCGGCAGACCATTGAAGCCGATATGCTCAAAATACCCCTGCTGCTGACTCAAGTGGAGCCGGTCGAGGAGACAAAAAGCGAGGCTAAACCCCAGCAGCTATCCATGTTTTAGGAAGAAGACATAAAATGGCAAAATCGCGTTCCAAGAAACAAGTTACTAAACCCCAGGCCTCTCTGGCTCTTCTGCCCATGCCCAGGGGGATGTGGTGGATTATCATTGCAGTAGCTGCGATAGCTGCGATAATCTTTTTTCTGGGCCACGCTATTTTCGAGACGATAGGTCTCGGTTTCTTTCTGGGAGTCTTGTGGGTGGCGGTTATCGCCTATGTAGTATGGCGACAGGGACGGAGTAGCCTGTTTAAGTGGTGGAACCTCTGGCTGGGCGCTATAGTCTTCACCCTCGCCCTGTGGGGGATATTCGCTCTACTCCTCCCCTCAGGGTCAATCGCTGATGCCGACTTCTCCCAGGTAAGCCTCGGAGGAAACGCTGGGAGAAACTTCATCGGCAACGAGGGCGTCGGCGCTCCACCAGCAGTGCGCCTTGTCATTCTGTTCCTAGTGGGGATAGGCCTAGTCATCCCCCGCCCCAGCCTCAGAGCCCTTCAGTACCTGTCCCAAGCAGCAAAGAGAGCAGGCTCAGCAACCCTCGCTGGCATCCGATGGTTTCTTCCCCGTTCGGCGCGAGTATTAGCCAGGCTAAACCAGAAGTATCCTCTCAGCCGACTTTTAGCAGCACCCATCGTCGTATTGAGGAAAAGGCTGCGCCGCAGGGGCTCAGCCGAACCTGAGATAGGAAGCGAAGAGGCTGGCGAAGTTGTGGCCTCAGCGCCCGAGTCTGAGGCTGCCGAGGACAAAGCTGCGCCTGAAAAAGCAGGTGCGGGAGAGCAATTACCCCTGCCTATCCCTGGTGTTAAGAAGAAAAAACCGACGACTGCGGAGACCAGGGAGCCAAGGCCTCAGCCGATCATCGCTGTGAAGCAGCAGTTGCCACCCATCGAACTGCTCGATAAGGCAACCGATATTGAATTCAGCGAAGTAGGCAACGAGCAGAAGGGGAAACTCATCGAGGAAGCATTGAGAAGCTACGGAGTTGAGGCCAAAGTAGTGCAAATAAACCCCGGGCCGTCTGTTACCCAATTTGGCATAGAGCCGGGTTGGGATCACAAATACAAGCGAGTGGTGGAGCGAGACCGTGAGGGCAAGGCCAAACTGGATAGAGATGGTAATCCTGTAGAGAGGCTAGAGGAGATATCCAAGACTAGGGTAAAAGTAGAACGTATCACCGCCCTCGCCAATAATCTCGCTCTCGCTTTAGCCACGCCCAATATCCGAATTGAAGCTCCAGTCCCTGGAAAATCGCTGGTGGGCGTCGAAGTCCCCAACACCACTACTTCCATCGTCCGTCTCAGGGGGGTAATCGAAGGCATAGCCTTCCAGAAACTCAAGACAAAGACAAAGCTCGCCATAGCACTGGGCAAAGGGAGCGCAGGTGAGCCGGTATCAGCCGACCTGTGCAAGATGCCCCACCTGCTCATCGCCGGCGCCACTGGAAGCGGCAAAACGGTATTCATCAACTCCACCATCACCTGCTTGCTGATGTATAATACGCCCCGAGAACTGCGCCTGCTCCTGATAGACCCCAAGCGAGTAGAACTCGTAAGCTTCGATGGAGTGCCCCACCTCATATCGCCAGTCGTAATTGAATCCGACAAGGCTATCGATGCCCTGCGCCGCATCCTCCGTGAAATGGATAACCGCTACAGCAAGTTTTCAGCGATAGGAGTGCGCAACATAGAAGGCTACAACCTCAGCCCTCTCGCCACCGAGCCCATGCCCTATCTAATAGTCATCATTGACGAGTTGGCTCATCTCATGATGAGTGCCGCTGAAGTAGTCGAGCCCGCAATCTGCCGCTTGGCTCAGATGTCACGGGCTACTGGCATACATCTCATCGTAGCTACTCAACGTCCTTCGGTTGACGTGGTTACCGGGCTGATCAAAGCCAATTTCCCCAGCCGCATAAGCTTCGCTGTAGCCTCCGGCGTTGACTCACGTACCATCCTCGATACCGTAGGCGCTGAGAGCCTTTTAGGAGGCGGCGATATGCTCTATTTGCCGCCGGATGCCCCCAAACCGAAGCGGCTGCGCGGATGCTTCGTCTCCGATCAGGAGATAGACCGGGTAGCAACCTTCTGGAAGCAGCAAATAACACAAGCTCCTACACCATTGGAGGATACCATAGCCCAGGCATTTGCTTCACTAGCGCCTGAGGAACTGAAAGGCGAGGATCCCTTGTTAGCAACAGGGAGAAGGCTTGCCAGAGAGTATTCTCACCTTTCCACTTCCCTCCTTCAGCGCCGCCTTCATATAGGTTATCCCAGGGCAGCACGAATCATGGACCTCTTGGAAGAGGAGGGCACAATCGTACGCCACGAACAAGATAAGCCCGGCGAAGTGCCCGGGGGAGACCAGGGGATTGCAGATGAAAACGGAAATAATGAAGAAGCGGCATGATTTCTTCTGATATTTTCTTAACTGAGGGGAAACTCAATTTACCCTTAGGCAAAGAAAAGTTGACACCCTTTCAGTTATGATGCACTATGTTATTGTACCCTGCAGGCGTCTGCAGCTTCAAACTTAAACGCATTTTGCCAACGGCGGAGGCCGGTTAAACAATGTTTAGGAAGCAAATAAAACTTATTGTGGCCACGCTAAAGCAGGCTGTCAATGAATTTCTTGCTGACAACTGCACCCATCTATCAGCAGCAATCTCCTATTACATTTTGCTTTCACTTTTTCCCCTAGCCCTGGCTGCGATCACAATATTGGGCTTTTTTTCCAGGTCACCAGACATCGGGGCTAGGGTGTCTCAAGCCATAGCCGATTTGTTGCCAGTGTCCGGTCAAGTCGTCTCCGATACTATCCAGGGCGTCTCCCAGGGCTGGGGTGCAGCAGGAGCAATAGCCATCATAGGGCTCCTCTGGTCTGGCATGGGCTTTTTCGGTGCCGTCAGAAAGTCGTTGAACACCGCCTGGGGGATAAGGCAACCTCGCCCCTTCCTTCGTGAGAGATTGATGGAATTTCTCATGATGCTGGGATTAGGTGTTCTCTTAATCATATCCCTCGGTTTAACCGCCGCTTTTAAAATTATCCAGGCAGCAAACATCTCCGTTTTCGGACATCTCTTGAGTAATGGGCTACTCTGGCATGCTATCGTGATATTGACCAGCGTCGCCATTACTTTCGTGGTTTTTCTCTTTCTCTACAAGTTCATTCCCAACACCAGAGTTCACTGGCGCCATGTCTGGGTCGGGGCATTAGTAGCGGCAGTGCTACTCGAGATTGCGAAGAACTTTTTTGTCTGGTTCGCAGGACACTTCGCCACCTACAACCTCGTCTACGGCTCCGTGAGCACAATCATAGTGATGATGATGTGGTCTTATATCTCTGCAATGATACTGCTCTTTTGCGCCAAGCTTATCTCGGCATTTATCAAAATGAGACCCTTACCAGCCCCGGAAACATCATTTGCGGTAGACGTAGATGGACTTGATGGCTCACTCATGCCAACATTCTCAGAAACCCCCAAGGCTGCGGTGGGAAAGCATGATGACACCGCTGCACCTCAGCACAGCCGGGATGAGCCTGATCGAAAAGACAGAATAAAATCCGAGGTCAATCCGTCTAAAGCCGACCTCCGATTTCGAAGGTAGCAAGACCAAACCCAAGATAAGATTATTTCAATCTTCTAACTGCCAAATTCACCTTATTCCCATCGATAACCTGGCTCTTGCTGAAGGCACCCTCGGGTGGCTTCCCTTCAACCAGCTTCCTTGACAGTGTTTCCTGCTTGACATACTGAGCGAATCTCTCCATCACCCGCTGCACTGAAGGCCCACCCTCGTAATAGGTCTCTATATAGTCGGCTATATCGAAGCCTGCCTGCTTGCGCAAGGTCTGAAGGCGATGCACCAGCTCGCGGGCCAGCCCTTCGTCAAGAAGCTCCTGGCTGATCTCAGTATTAATCATCACCATCAGGCCGCCTTCCTCTACCGCAGGCCAGTCGGTGTGCTTCTCCACAGGCAAACTCTCAACAACGCACAGCCCTTTCACATTTAGCTCATCCAGCACCTGAGAAGCCATTTGCTCCAGGCTCGCTTTCTCAGCTTCAGTCCTCACCCTGACCAAGACCTTTGCCAATGGCTGGCGCACCTTCAAGTTCGCTTTGGCGCGAGCAGCACGCCCTAAACTCGTCACCTTCACCACCAGATTGATCGCATTAGACAACTTCTCATCGACCTGGCTCAGGTCAGCCTGCGGATAATCGGTGAGATGGATGCTTTCCGGCGCATCCTTATCAAACAGCTTCACCAGGTTTTGATAAAGCTCCTCGGCAACAAAAGGCGTAAGCGGAGCAAGGAGCTTAGCCAGGGTAATCAGACACTGATAGAGAGTGGTATAAGCCGACTGTTTGTCGACATCGTTCTCACTCTTCCAGAACCTTCTCCTGCTCCTTCTCACATACCAGTTAGAGATGTTGTCCACAAATTCCTCGATCTTGCGTCCCGCCGCCGTTGCGTCGTATTCATCGAGAGAGCGAGTGACTCCATCGATAAGCTGGTTCAGCTCCGAGAGTATCCAGCGGTCAAGCTCCGGCCGTTGCTCTACGTTAGCGGCAGTGGTAGGGTCGAACTTGTCAATATTGGCATAGGTCACGAAGAAAGAGTATGTGTTCCACAAAGTAAGCAAGAACTTACGCACTACTTCCTCAACCAGCTCTTTAGAGAAGCGGCGCACATTGCCCGGCGGAGAAGAGGTATACATATACCAGCGCAGGGCATCCGCCCCACTTGTAGCCAGCACATCCTCTGGTTTGACCACGTTCCCCTTAGACTTGCTCATCTTCTCGCCGGTACTATCGAGAATGTGCCCCAAACATATCACGTTTTTGAAGCAGGGCTTCTCAGTGAGAAGAATAGACAGCGCATGTAAGCTGTAGAACCAGCCGCGCGTCTGATCCACCGCTTCGCAGATATAATCTGCAGGGAAGCTGGCCTTGAAAAGATGCTGACTTTCAAAAGGATAATGCCACTGGGCAAAGGGCATAGCCCCTGAATCAAACCAACAGTCAATGACCTCCGGGACGCGGCGCATCCCTCCGCCGCATTTAAGACAACTGTAGGTAACCTCATCCACATAGGGCCGGTGCAGGTCCGATAGCTTATCTGCGCCCTCAACGCCTTCCTTTTGCTTGAGCTCTTTAACGCTTCCAATGCACTCGTCGTGTTTACAGCTCTCACAGCGCCAGATAGGCAGCGGCGTCCCCCAATAGCGTTCACGTGAGAACGCCCAGTCCACATTATTATTCAGCCAGTCGCCGAACCGTCCGTACTTGATATACTCCGGGTACCAGTTAATCTCGGCATTGCCTGAAATAAGTCTGTCTTTCATCGCCGTCGTCTTTATATACCACGAGGGCTTGGCATAGTAGAGTAACGGCGTATTACAGCGCCAGCAGAACGGGTAGGTGTGGCGGATGCGTTCGCTGCGGTAGAGAAGTCCCCTCGATTTCAGGTCTTCAAGGATAAGAGGGTCAGCATCCTTCACAAACTTTCCTGCAAAGGGATATGTCCCCTGGATGATACCCTGCAAATCGACATAATCACGCACAAAATCGAGGCCGTTATCTCCGCCGGCTTCAAAGTCAACCTCACCGAAAGCGGGCGCAACATGAACGATGCCCGTGCCATCTTCCATGGAAACAAAGTCAGCTTTGATCACTTGGTATTTTCCCCCAAACCAACCTGGTTCCCAAGCTTTTGAAGGATCTCTAGCTTCTCTTCGTCCCAATCTTTCACACTCTGCGGCCATTTTGCTACCAGTGATTCCATAATTAAGTGGATTAAACAATGGCTCATACAAGAGGCCCTCTAGTTCCCCACCAGTAATCCTAGTCTTCTCATGATAGCCTTCGAGCCCTACCTTACCTACAAGGTCAGAAGCTATAATAAGATAGTCATCCTTGCTCTCCATTATTGAGTATTCAGAATCTGCTGCCACCGCCAAAGCTGTATTGCCCGGCAGTGTCCAGGGTGTAGTCGTCCATGCCAGCAGATAAACAGGCTTGTCTTCAACAAGCTTGAGAAGCCGCTTAGCAAAATCAGCTTCCCTGACTAGATTAGGGTAAGAGCGCATTCGGTCCAGAAAACCTGGCATTTCGTATAATGATTTCGCAACTTCGAACTTTATGTAAATAGAAGGGTCGTCCGCCTCATCATAGCCCAAAGCTACTTCATGGGAGGACAGCGACGTGCCGCAGCGAGGACAGTGCGGCGTGACCCTGTAGCTCTGGTAGATAAGCCCCTTATCCCAGAGCGACTTAATTATCCACCAGCAGGTCTCGATATAGCTGTTGTCGAAGGTGATATAGGGATGCTTCATGTCTATCCAGAACCCGATGCGGTCTGTGAGCTTCTCCCAGTCTTTGACGTACTTGAGCACATTCTTACGGCAGCGGCTGTTAAACTCAGCGATACCGTATTCCTCAATCTCACGCTTGCTCTTCAACCCCAACTCGCGCTCAACTTCAAGCTCCACAGGCAGGCCGTGAGTATCCCAGCCTGCCCTACGGGGAGCATAGAAGCCCTTCATTGTCTTGTAGCGTGGGAACACATCCTTAAACACCCTTGCCAGCACGTGGTGAATCCCCGGGCTGGCATTGGCGGTTGGCGGGCCGTCATAGAGTACAAAAGAAGGGCCGCCCAGACGCTGTTCCACGCTGCGCTCAAATACCCGCTTTTCCTGCCAGAGCACCATTATCCTCTGCTCAAGCTCAGGGAAATTCACCCTGCTCGATACAGGCTGAAACATAAAATCCTCCTGCCCAAACAAAGAGTCCCGTCCCTTGAAGGGACGGGACTCTAATCCCGCGGTACCACCCTGCTTCCCCGATATATCGGGGCACTCTCTAAGGCATCCTTCCTTCCCAGGAAAGACCCCGTCTAGGATAACGGCTGACGAAACCGACCAAATCTACTTTCCTTCCATTCTAGAAGGATTTCGGTTGGCGGCTCAGGAGTGATTTTCGTGCGGGTTACTCACATCTGCTCTCACTACACCAGACTCGCTGCGTGATCGCCCCGCCTACTCGTCTCCGTCACTGCCTTTTTCTATTTGGAAATTACCACAGTGCAATGGACTTGTCAACGTCCAGAGTTTGCTACTATCTTCCCGGGAATTGGGGCTGCCGGCCTTCCAGGAACGACTTTACGCCTTCGGCAAAATCTTCCGTCGTGCCGTGGGCAGTCATAGCCAGCATCTCCAGCTCCAGACCAGTCTCCAGGCTGCCTTCCATGCCGCGGTTGACCAGCTTCTTAACGGCCCTCATAGCCATAGGGCTCTTGGTCAGAAGCTTATTCACCAGCTCGTTAGTAGCTTCCTGCAGCTTGTCAGCAGGTACAGCCTTATTGATGAGCCCCAGCCTCTCTGCCTCAGCCGCTGTGATACGGTCACCCGTATACAAAAGCTCCTTAGCTTTTCTGATTCCAATAAGGCGAGGCAGTCTCTGGCTTGCACCGCCGCCGGGGGTTAACCCTCTGTTGGCGTGCTGGTCTGACATCTTTACGTTATCGCCGGCGATAGCGAGGTCACAAACCATAATAAGCTCCAGGCCTCCGGCCAGCGCAATGCCGTTTACGGCAGCTATCACCGGCACACTCAAATTCTCGATGGCGCTGAATGTCTTGTTCCAGAGTCTAAGAAAGTAGTCACGTGGTTTGTCAGGAGGTATAGACGCTATTCCCGTAAGGTCAGCTCCAGTGCAGAATGCCTTGCCGGTGGCGGTGACCACTGCAACCCTCACCGAGATATCATTCTCGATGTCTTGGCACGCCGCGTACATCTCTTCGAGCGTCTCGGGGTCCAGAGCATTCATGACATCTGGGCGATTCAGGGTTATCTTCGCAACCCCGTCCTTTTTCTCGAAAATGATGTTTTTGAACTTCATTACTACCTCCTGCTTGGTCCATAAATTTCGAAATCCCTGTTTTCAGGCCTGCTTGCCTTTGCTGACACTCTTCGACAGAATCGCTATCTTGCGCTCTTCGCCCTGACCTATGCTTTGCGTAGTCACATCGGGGTTATCCTTCAACTCCAGGTGAATAATCCTGCGCTCATTGGGAGGCATCGGCTCCAGGGTCACCGACCTGCCGGTGGATTTTACCTGCTCTGCCAGACGTCGCGCAAGCGAACGCAGCGATTCATAGCGCCTCTGCCTGTATCCCTCAACATCCACAACCACTCCGACGCGGCCCTTAAGCCGTCTGCTGATAATAAGATTAACTAAATATTGCAGCGCGGAAAGTGTCTCGCCACGTCTTCCGATAAGGATACCTAGGTCCTCCCCCTTTATATCGAGTGGAATATTTCCCACCTCACCAGCACCACTCTTGTCCAGCACAACGTTAGCTGGCACCTTCATTAAAGAGAGCATGTCCTGCAAGACCGCCTCAGCCATTCCCGCAACATCCTCACCACCCTCAGGCTTTTGGCCCAGCGGCGTCACCCTGACCCTGACTTCCTCCGAACCGAAGCCAAAGATTCCAGTCTTTCCCTTCTTAACTACGACAACTTCTACTTCCGAACGACCCAATCCCAGTTCAGCCAGAGCAATAGCAATGGCTTCTTCCTCAGTTTTTGCGCTTACCTCTACGCTTTCCATGGCGAGCCTTCTTTCGTTGAGAGATTATATCAGCTGTAACAGCCTCCTTCTTTTTCTTCTCAGAACTCGCATCATCCGTTTCAGCACCGCTTTGTTCCGGGGTCACGCCTTTCTCGGCCTTCTTCCCAGTACCGGCTGTTCCCTCACTCTTAGCCGCAGGGTTACCAACCGGTTGAGGAGCGCCTCTCTTTAGGAATGATGGTAGAGATGGCATCGTCAAAGTGCCCCGGCCGGTTACGCGGTACTGCAATATAATGCTGATTATGTTAGAGATTACCCAGTAAACAGAAAGCCCACTAGGAAGTGTTAATGCAAAAAGGCCGAACATCAGGGGCATTATCCAAAGCATAATACGGTTCATAGACTGCTGTTGGGGATCTGTGGTCGGCTGCACGGAGATCTTCTGCAGTGCCCACATGCTCGCCACCGTCAGGATCGCCATAATGATATCCCCGTTGGTGAGATCCAGCCACAAGAAATGATGGTTCAGAGGCAGCGCGCCCCGAATAACCGACGAGGAATACAGTTGTTTGGATAGACCAAGAAGGTTTTCAGGAGTATAAGCCAGAGCCTGTATAACAGACTGATACAGAGCAATCCAGATGGGGAACTGGATCAGCATAGGGAAGACACAGCCAAGTGGATTAGCACCCTCTTCTTTATACAGCCTCATCAGCTCCTGATTTAGCTTCTGCTGATCCTTGGCATATTTTTTTTGCAGCTCCTTCATCTTAGGCTGTAGCGCCTGCACCGCCTTGCTGGATCGTAACTGCCTCACGGTAAGAGGAAACATGATCAGCCGAATCAGAATGGTCAACACTATAACGGCAATCCCGAAGCTGCCCAGAAAATACTTGGACATCAGGACCAGGAAGTTCAGCATCGGCTCCAGGAGAATTGTGTCCCAGACCCCGGTTATGGAAACGACACCGGTAATGAGGAGCAAGATCAGCGCTGCTATAATCAGGAAAATAGCGAACCAGCGTATATTGGAAGTGCTTGCCTTCTTAGCTTCAGCCATAGCTTCTTCTATCTCACTTACTCAGTAGTACAGCCCAGATTTGGCGACCGGTTTCGCCATCCAATGCGTAAAGCTTGTTGTCCTGACTATTTATGTAAACCGTGTCTCCAACAGCATAAAGGGAAGAAAGCACTTTAGTGTTAATGCCATCGAATTCCCACTTCTTCCCACCGGTGTTCAGGTCGAGGCCATAGACCTTGCCCACTTCTGAGGCCACCACCAGCATCCCCCCAGCGATGACCGGAGACGCCTTGACCAGGCTGCCTGCATCGAAATGTTTAGGCCAGATCATGGTGCCGTTGCCAGCATCTATGGCATAAACCATATGATCAAGGCAACCGGCGTAAATAGTGCCATTGCCATATGCAGCCTGCGACCAAAACCAGTTACCTGCACCTTCAAAGACCCAATTTTGCGTACCGCTGTCTGCATCTATAGCGTAGAATTTGTTGTCGAATGAACCAACATATATGACTCCTTCGACAACCAGGGGAGTAGATGCTATGCTAGCGCCAGTCTTGAACGACCATTTCTTTGCCCCGTTAGCGGCGTCCAGGGCATAGAGGCTGTGATCGAGAGAGCCAAAGTATACCACCCCGCCGACAACTGCAGGTGTAGCCCAGATTCCTTTCTCAGAGGAAAACTCCCACTTCAGAGACCCATTGCCAGCATCAAGCGCAGAAAGCTTTCCGTCGGATGAGCCCACAAATACAGTGTCGTTACCAACCGCTACTCCACCAGGAACAGTGCTTTTTAAGTCATAGTCCCATACCTGTGTTCCGCTCACAGCATCTACGGCGTAGAGCTTCCCGGTATGGAACGCTATGTAGACCAGACCATTAGCAATGGCAGGAGCGTCATAGAGTAAACCTCCGACAATCGCGCTTCCCGCACAGGTAAAAGAGCTGGCTGTCTGTCCCCCTTGCTTCGCTGTGGGCTTCCAGTCCCATTCCCAACTGCCATTATCGGGATTCAATGCAAGGACTCTGCCATCCATGGTACTAACGTACAGAGTGCCCCCATCACTTACAGTTCCAGGCCAGCCCCGCTTACCAGCACAGCCGCAGAGGACTAAAGCCGTAAGAAGTATAGCGATGATGATGGTTTTCGTCAGCCTAGTTCGTCTGGTGTCAAACATCGAGAGAAACCGTTAACAGATAGGCAGACACGGGGTCAGGGCACAGGGTCTACACCGCCCTTGGCCAGGGGATGACAGCTACAGATGCGCTTCGCCGTAAGCCAACCACCCTTCACCACCCCATGTTTCTCGATTGCCTCGTAGCCGTATTGGGAACAGGAGGGCAAATAGCGACATGAGCTGAGCCTGCCAGGAGAGATGGCCACCTGATAAAAACGTATCAGCCTCAAAGCGATTCGTTTCACCCTTTCGATCCCCCTCTTCCCTTGGCTTCATCCTTATCTGCCAAAATTCGTGCTCGGTGCAGCAACCCCGCCACCGATGCTCCTAATTCATGATAGTCTGCTCTAGCTGCCTGGCTGCGGGCTATGAACACCACATCCCATCCCGTTTTCGTCGTGGTCGCCCTTGCTGCCTCGCGCAACAGCCTTTTCACCCGGTTGCGCACCACTGCCTTACCTAGGCGTTTGCCAGCGACAAAACCGTACCGGTTCCACTCCAGACCATTAGGCAGCGTCTTGAGCACCAAGAGATCGTTCGCCCACGTCCTCCCATGCTCATAAACAGCAGCAAACTGCGAGTCCTTCCTGAGCCTTTCCTTTTCACCCATTCCGCCACAGCAGCAAGACTATACAGCAAGCCTATGGCGGCCCTTAAGCCGCCTCCGTCTCAGAACTAACCGTCCGCCGCGAGTAGCCATACGTGAAAGAAAACCGTGTTTGCGTTTTCTTCGCAACTTCTTCGGTTGATAAGTTCGTTTTGGCATTCTCTTCCTGCTTTACTTAAAGGCTCTTTATTATACTGTATCCTGCTCTCCAATGTCAATTTGCACTGATTGCTGAAAATATGAAGCAAGCGTTGAAGCATCTACAGGGCGTGTTTCAGGACAACTATCTCAGTTGTCTGAGGAAGCTGGCCTGCCTTTAGTTCCAAGTCGCTGGTGTTGAGCCTCTTCACATTAGCTTTGCCTTTCAGGAAATCTTCCACTCCAGTGATTGGAAAAGTGCACTTGTCGTTTCTATAGTGCATGGGGATTATCATCCTGGGCTTGATCTGGTCGCAAATCTTACTCGCCGCGGCGGCATCTATAGTGTAGAAGCCCCCCACCGGGATCATAAGGACATCGACCTGCCCTATCTCGGCGATCTCAGGCCCCGATAGCAGATGTCCTAGGTCTCCCAGATGGCAGAGCTTCACACCATTCACACTGAAGCAAAACACCGTATTGGGCCCTCTCTGGCTTCCCTTCGAGGTATCATGGTAGACTTCGATCCCATTGAATTCGATATTCTTCTCTCTCTTCTTGCCTCCACCGCTTACCACCTTGGGGTTACCCTTGACCTTGGCGCCGAAATGGTCGCCATGCTTATGGCTGACGACCACGACATCGGCTGGACCCTCAATCTGCGCATAATGAAGGTCGGGGTAAACCCCGTACGGGTCGGTTATAATCCTGGTGCCATCGTCAGCGGTTATCAAGAAAGCCGAATGACCCAGCCATCTTATCTTCATGATAGACCTCCTTCGGCATCTATTTCGAACGCTCCCCGGCAATTGCCAGGGCGAAATTGACCAGAGTCCGCACCGCAACGCCGGTCGCACCTTTCAAGGCGTAAGCTCGCTCCTTACTTGAGAACGAGGTGCCTGCAATATCCAGATGCGTCCAGGGTGTATCCTGGCTGAACTCAGCCAGGAACTGGGCGGCGGTAATAGCCCCACCCCACCTGCCGCCCGAGTTCTTGATGTCAGCCACTTCGCTCTTATTCTGCTCCTTGTACTCATCGAACATGGGAAGCTGCCAGATTTTCTCGCCCGATTCCTCTCCGGCCTTGATCACCTTAGCAATACTCTCCTGGTTATTGCCAAAAGCGCCGGTACAGACATCGCCCAATGCCACGTGGCAAGCTCCGGTCAGGGTCGCCACATCCACCAGTGGGGAAAGCCCTAGCTTCCTCGCATAGCAGAGGGCATCGGCAAGTATCAGCCTGCCTTCCGCATCTGTGTTCACCACCTCTATCGTCTTGCCATTCATCGCCTTCAACACGTCCCCTGGTTTCAGCGCAGCGCCTCCCGGCAGGTTCTCCGTCGCCGGAATGAGGCCGGTAACATTTATTTCAGCCTTGAACTCAGCGATAGCTCTCATCGCAGCTATCACCGCAGCACCGCCGGCCATATCGCCTTTCATCTCGTCCATACCCTCGGACGGCTTGATCGAGATACCTCCCGAATCGAACGTCAGCCCCTTGCCCACTAGACCCAGAGTGGTTTTCGAAGAATCGCCTCCCCGGTAGTTAATGATGATGAATTTGGGCGGCTGCTTGCTCCCCTGAGCGACACCTAAGAGTGCCCCCATGCCCAAGTTTTTCATCTCCTCCCGCTCCAGAACAGTGCATTCCAGACCATATTTTGTGCAGATGCCTCGCGCCACCTCCGCCATATCGGAAGGAGTCATATAGTTGGCAGGCTCATTAATCATATCCCGGGCATAGTTAGTCGCCTCAGCCAGTATTCGGCCTCGGTTAACCCCCTGTTCCAAAGCTGCGTGCCTGCTCGCCTCGCGCTCCACAATGAGCAATTCCTCTATCTCGCCATACTCAGGCTCCCTGGTGATATGCTTGCGGAAAGTGTAAAGCCCCAGGATACTGCCCTCCGTCAGGGCCTGAGCCGCTTTTCCAGCGTCCATGCCGCCTATCCCTGCTCCGTGCACTATAGTTGCCGCCTGCTTAACGCCCAGCTTCCTCAAGAATTTGCACACCTCCGCCATCGCCGTGCGAATTGAGTCCAGGCTAAACTTCTCCTGCTTCCCCAGACCCAGCACCACCACCCGCTCCGCCTCCATCTTGCCCAGCGTATGGATAAGCGTTGTCTCATTGAGCTTGCCCTTGATTTCACCCTCTGCGATAAGCCTCGTTATAGCTCCACCCAGAGCCTGATCCACCGCCCCGGTAGCTCCGCCCGGGTGCTGCACACCCTCAAAAAGGTTCACAATAGCAGCGCCGACCTTAATCTTCGTTATATCTCCGGAGACAACCTTTAACTCCAACTCAGCCTCCTTCTACTGCCTGAAACATTAGCGTGAGTTATTCTATACGACTTGCTTTGTGGATAATATCCAAAAGACAGCATAAATGCAACATATCAAAACAAATTTTTCATCCTTCGCCTGGCCAGGAAGAGCAGCTAAAACGGCGGCTTGAACCGCACTCGGAACAAGCCTTTTACGTCTTCCCAGGCGGTCTTTGCAACCTTCACCGTGGTGCTGGCATCATCCACCCATTCCACGGGGATTTCTTTGATGCGGTAACCTTTTTTCTGAGCGAGGAGAAGGAGCTCGGTATCGAAGAACCAGGCCTGGTCCTTGATAAAAGGAACGATCTCCTGCACCACATCGCGCTTCACCGCCTTGAAGCCGCATTGCGCATCGTGGAAGCTGGGGAGGAACATCATCCTGATCAGGAAATTGTAGCTGCGTGAGGTTATCTCGCGCTTCAAGCCCCGTCTGACCTTCGAGCCCCCGACCAGCCGCGAACCTATGGCAACGCCGTATCCTTCATCAAGCGACTTAATCAACAAAGGGAAAGCGGTCATCTTGGTCGAGAGGTCAACATCCATGTAGGCCACGGCATCAGCCTTGCTCTCCAGCCAGGCCTTCCTCAGGGCACGGCCCCGCCCCTTCAGATCGAGGTGAACATAAGTGACATGAGGGTATTGGTGCGACAGGGCCTGGGCCACAGCCAGCGTCTTATCTGTGGAACCATTATCGGCGATGACAATCTGCCACTGATATGGCAAATGCTCATTGAGAAAATCCCACAATGTAGCTATACAGCGAGGCAGGTCTTCCTCCTCGTTATAGCCCGGTATCACCACGTCAACGGTTTTCATAAACTCGTCCTCAAAAAGTAAATGCCTACAACCAAGTGCATATTTAGGACTTAATGTTCAAACCGTTATGTCACTACCAACTTTGAGGCTTGGATATTCTTGTTCCATCTGGCAATTCAAATGGATCAGCTAGTTGGTGTTTTGTGTAGGTTTCTGCTTTGATTTTGATATGAATGTGTGATAGCTTAGCAAGCTCGTCATTGTGACGTTTATACGGGAAAAGACACACGATGGTGGTTCTCGGGAAAAGAGTCTTGGCAGTTTTAATAGCAGGGGCAAGGTCTGTGTCCCCGGTCACTAAGACAATGGTGTCACATTTATTATTGTGAAGAAGCTCTAACAATTTGGCAGCGATTGCCACATCCGTTTCTTTCTCTTCATGCTTTATATATTTTATATTGCAATTTCTGCATAATGTTTCCCTTGGCTTGAACCTTGAGAGTTGATAGACAATACCTGTCGTTGTCAAGGGAAAATGTCAGGGTTAACTGTTCAGCGATTTTGTCAGTACGTCACCAGAATACCATCATAGACAATCCCATCATCACAGGTTGTGGTGGGAACAAGCATTGCTTGCTCATTACCATTAATTGGATATAAGCGTGTCGTTGTCAAGGGAAAATGTCAGGGTTAACTGTTCAGCGATTTTGTCAGTACGTCACCAGAATACCATCATAGACAATCCCATCATCACAGGTTGTGGTGGGAACAAGCATTGCTTGCTCATTA
>Ga0315280_10002197_pt1 | contig 31903 bp, 23 predicted proteins | sample YL17G06_40_MG_FD_203697 | JGI IMG/M metagenome (GOLD analysis project Ga0315280, IMG submission 203697) | Sediment microbial communities from Yellowstone Lake, YNP, Wyoming, USA - YL17G06_40 | ecosystem: Environmental > Aquatic > Freshwater > Lake > Sediment | place: USA: Wyoming | collected... | reverse complement strand
CGGGTACTCGCTCCAGTGGCTGATGGGGCCGGGCGGCGTTCCCGTGGAAGCATACCGCGACCTTTGTCGTGCCGTCCTGGGCGCTTATCTGCTGCGCTGATCCTGCTCTGGGGTGTTGGTTCTTGACGGGGTCAGTCAGGGGTGCGACACTACGCGTACCCACAGCATCTGTCCAACCCCTGGAAGGTGAGGAATCATTGAGCCCCAGACTTCGCAGTGGGTTGGCAGAAGGCACCTTGGGATCAGGAGGTTGACACGGACGCGTCCCCGCATCGCAGGTGGTCTCAACCGTCGCGCAGCCGTGCCGAGTGGGGCTACAGCTTGCTGGTGCGCTGTTTGGCGTGCAGTGTCACAAGCATGGTTTTGATCCTGGGAACATCTCTGCTGCATGCCGCACAAGTTCGGGTACCCGAGGGGACGCTAGTGCGCCTCAAGGTCCATGCCGACATCACCACGGAAAACGTCGTGAAAGGCGACCGTGTGGAGTTCGACGTGGCTGAGAACGTGGCGGTAAATGACCGCGTCGTCATTCCCAAAGGGGCCGTGGGCCGCGGCGTGGTAGTTGACGTCAAGGGCGCAGGCAAGAAGAGGGCGAAAGACGCGGCTGTGATCTTTCGGTTTGTGGCCGTGCGCGCGGCTGACAATCAAGAAATCCCTTTGCGGGTGATGCCCACCAAATCCAGAAAGGCGGACTCTTCAGAGAACGACATTGAGATCAATGCTCCTATTCCCGGGTCACGCGAAAGGATGATTGGCGCCGAGAAGGGGAAGCATTTTGCGGCCTATACGGAGACAGATGCGCTGGTGAACGTGCCGGACCGGGCGCAGACGCCGACCGCAGCGGGAACCCCTGGAGGCGGGCAGGCAGGCGGGACGGTGCCACCTTCGGGCTCCGAGGGGCAGGCGGCAGCACCCGAACTGGTCTTGCCCCCTGAGGAGGCTTACGTCGATTTCAGGAGCACTCCCCCGGGGGCGGAGCTTTTGATTGACAGGACCTCGCGTGGAACCACGCCCTTGAGGTTGCAGGTGCCGCCCGGCCGCCACGAGATTCAGATTCGGCTGGCCGGATACCGGACTTGGACCCGCAGCATGGTGGTGGATCCCGGATCGAAGCCCTCGGTGCGTGCGACCCTCGAGAAGGAATAGCGGGGCGCACCCGGGCGGCGTTCGCTCGCGATGGGTTCTCCGGCAGAGGGTCCGGCGACGGGAGGACGACATGAACCGGGCGCGGTTAGGTGGGGCGCTTACCCTCGGTGTCCTCTGCTGCGGCGGTCTGCTATGGGCAGAGCGGGTGCGCCTGCCGGATGGCACGCTGGTGCGGGTCCGACTGAAGGCCGACCTCAACAGCGTCCAAGTGGTTCCTGGCGACCGGGTGGACCTCGCGGTGGCGCGGGCGGTTACCGTGCGGGGCCTGGTCGCCATCCCCGAGGGGTCGGCGGCCTGGGGAACCGTGCAGAGTGTTAAGAAGGGGAAGGAAATCAAGTTCAATTTCGAGGGCGTGAGGCTGCCGAACCGCGCGCAAGCCCGGCTCCGGGCGGTACGAGAAAAGGCCACGGACCCCGGCAAAAACCAGATCAAAGTTGAAACCCAAAGGGCCGGTTGGGTGGGGGCCCCACAGGGGACGGAGTTTATAGCCTTTCTGGACGAAAACGTGGAAGTGGAAGCCCTCGTTGCGCAGGGAGACTCGCGCGCTACACCCGGGGGGGCCCCAGTGCCCGCGACCCTGCCGGCACCGGTGAAGACGGCCGCTCCCATCCCGACGGCAGCGCAAGCGGCGTCACCCGCTGCTCCTGCGGTGCAGGATCTGGCCGCGGTCGAGCGCGTCACGGTGGAATGCTTTTCCGAGCCCTCGGGCGCCGAGATCATCATCGACGGCAATTACTACGGCAATACGCCCTCTATCTTGAAGCTCACGCCCACCCGGCATCAGTTGGAGCTTCAGATGCCCGGCTACAAGACCTCCGCGCAAGGACTGAACCTGGCTGAGAACCAAGGATTGCGGACGATTCGGGCCGTCCTCGAAAAGAAAGAGTAAGCGACCATTCGCAGCGCCATTCTTACAGGGGCGCGTCTATGCTGGCAAAGCTGGCGGGAATCCTTTTTGTTTTTCTGCTCGTGGCCGGAGTTCCTGCCCTTTCGTTCCTAACCGCGCGACGACCTCAACTGCGTTCGATTCCGCGCCTGGACTTGTACCTCTCGGCGATCATTTCGCAATGGATTCTGGCGGCGCTGGGTGCGCTGGTAGTGTTGGCAGCCGGGCCAGGCTTCCGCGCGACGGGTTTCCGTGCGATTGCTGCTTTGGCCTGCGTTCGCTGGGCGGCTCTGTTGACGGGTGTAGCGCTCGCGGCGCTGGGCCTCGTGCTGTTACTGGAACATCTCGGCTGGTGGCCCGAGGAGCATGAACTGGTACGCTTGCTGCTGCCTGAAACGCGCCGGGAGAAGCTCTGGGCGGTTCTGACGCTGGCGCCCACAGCGGCCCTCTGCGAGGAGTTTCTGTACCGTGGCTATCTCCTGGCCCAGCTTGGGCAGTGGATGCGAATCACGCCCTGGGCCTGGGTCTGGTCCTCGGTGGCGTTCGGAATGGCCCACGCTTACCAGGGGTGGAACGGAATGCTGCGCGCGGCGTTGCTCGGCGGGCTACTGGCTTACCCGATGGTCCATCTGGGAAGCCTCTATCCGTCGATGGTGGCTCACTTCCTGATTGACGCTCTAGCACTGGCCTGGCTCGGTCCGGCGTTCTTGGGAAGGAAAGCAAATTCCTAGGACAGGCTGCCTTGGCCGTGTGGGCTCGGCTGGGTGAAAGCCACGCGAGGAGCGAACCGACTCGCTTACCCCGACCCACGGGAGGGTCTCATGACCATATCGCGCAAGGAATTCCTGAAGCTCTCGGCCGGGACACTGGCCGCGACGGCCGCGGGTGGCTTTTTTTCGTTTCTCGACGCGCCGGCTGGATTTGCCGAGGATATCTTGCACTCGGAGCGCATCCGCAAGATCCACGACCACATCGTGGAGAACAAGGCCCGGCACATCGCGCGCGTCCAGGAGTATTTACGCCAGCCAAGCGTTTCCAGTTGGGGGCTGGGCATCAAGGAGTGTGCGGAGCTCTTGAGGAGCTATTTCCGGCGCCTGGGCTGCAAGGAGGTGGAACTGGTCAAGACCGACGGCCATCCGGGCGTCTGGGCCTGGTACGACGCCGGCGCACCTAAGACCCTCGCCTACTACATCATGTACGACATTCAGCCCTTCGACGAGAAGCGGTGGAGTTCCCCACCCCTCGCGGCCAACGTCGTGAAGATGGCGCCGTTTGGCGAGGTCATCATCGCGCGTGGCGCGGTCAATGACAAGGGCGCCGACGCCATGGTGTTCAATGCCCTGGAGTCGATTCTCGAAGTGGAGGGCAAGCTTCCCGTCAACATCATGTTCACCTGCGACGGCGAAGAGGAGCAGGGCAGCCCCCACTTTCATCAAGTTCTGGCGCCCTACCTCGACCGGCTCAAGAAATGCAGCGCCCTCTTGATGCTGGGACCTTCGCAGGACGCCCAGGGTGGGATTGAGATGGCTCTGGGTTCCAAGGGCATCTGCTCCCTGGAGCTGGTCTGCTCGGGGAAGGCGTGGGGGCGAGGGCCGCAGCACCGGCCCATCCACAGCAGTCGTAAAGCCATCTTGGACAGCCCCACCTGGCGGCTGGTCAAGGCGCTCAATTCGATGGTCGCAGCGGACGGCAACCATATCCTGATGGAGGGTTACTACGATGCCATTCGCCCGCCCAACGAGGAGGAGCTCCAGCTCTACCAGACTCTGGTGCAAAAGTCTGCCGGCCAACTCCTGGTGGGGGAAAAGGAGAATGCCAAGGTCTGGATGAATGGCTGGCCCGACGCCGAGGCGGTGCGCCACCTGATCTTCGACAGCTCGCTGAATATCGATGGGATTTGGTCTGGCTACACCGGGCCCGGCATGGCGACCATTCTCCCTGACCGCGCAGCAGCCAAGCTCGACTGCCGGCTGGTACCGAACCAGGAGATCGCTGCCATGCGCGAAGTGGTCCGGCGACATCTGGACAAGCACGGTTTCAGCGACATCGAAATCATCCCACTGGGAGGTGGGGACGAGTGGTCGCAAACCTCCGTCAAGGCGCCGGTCGTGCAGGCCGTGCTAAGTGTCTATAAGAGTTATGGTACGGAGCCGGCGGTCTGGCCGCGCGAGGCAGGGTCGAGCCCGGAAGCGCAATTCACGCGGCCTCCGCTCAACCTGCCGGCCGTGTACGGCGGGCTGGGTCATGGCGACCGCGCCCACAGCCACGATGAGTATATCGTCATCGAAGGGAACGAGAAGGTTGCCGGGATTGTGCGTGCCGAGCAGTCTTACGTGGATATCCTCTACGCGTACGCGAATTGGCCCGTTTAAGGTGAAGGCACCGTCACGCCGCAAACTCTGGACGGCCCAAACTGGCATGGCGGAACAAGCGCGCTGCTATGGTTACGCGCCGCCGTCGGAGACGGGTTCCTTTTTGTAAACGATCTCTGCTTGCTCCAGCAGATCGTCGGCAACCTTGAGACACGCAGCGCGGATGCACTCCACGTCTGGGCACTTCGGACAATGAACGATAATACGATCGAAGATGAAGTCAGCAAGTTCCTGTTCGGAGAAGGGCACCGTCATAGGCTTCTGTCTCCGTGCATCGCGAGTGGCGAGGGCGCGGGGCGCTGGCGCGAGCAGCGCCATTATACTCCTCCTCCCTGGATCCGTGCTCGCTGTGGAGTTATCCGGGAAATCAGCATAGAATAGCGACACTATGGAGGAGCGTGACTTTTTTGACGAAAGTGAAACCCTGAAGCCCGCCAGTCTTTCTTGCCTCTTCTGCCGCCAGACCGCGACCTACGACATTCGCTGGCTGGTGCGTACGAAAAAGCAGACGCTCCCGCGCGGCGCGGATGAGCGAGACCGCGCGCGTTTCGAGAAGGCCCGGTCTTATATGCTGCGGCGCGACGACTTCGCCCAGTGTAAGAACGTGCGCTGCCGGAAGCGGTTTGAGATTTCAAGTGTCCAATCGGTGGTTTTCATTTAGGCCGTCAGCCGGCGATGGGCGGCCTTTCGCCAAGGCGGGACCTCGACCCTGCATACGCGAAGCCGCTGAGGAACCTTGCACGCGGGCGGCTCTGGGTGCCACGAAGTGCGAAGGGATCGGGAATCCCAATTGACAATCCCGGCTTGAAACGCTAATCTGCTTCTCCCACGTTAAAAGTTGGACTGCTATGAGACAACCCGCTCTGGTCGGCAGCATCTTAATATGAGATCCGGTCGCCTTCCTCGCGCCCCCGAGCGCAGATTAGGAGCGGGAATGGTTCCCTCTTGGCTCACGGTTGGCTTGACTCTCCTCGTGACTTCCGCGGTGGGACTGGCAGCGCCTGCCAAGTCCAAATCGCAGCCGGTGCTGCGGCCCACCGTTGCTCTTCTCTCTCTAAGTGCCGGTGTAAAGCCGGCGGCCACGGCGCGGGCCAAATCTGACGGGACGGCCCAGGTCCGACTCGTCCGGGGCTACGGCAGACTGCCGCTGCGTTTTGAGGCCAATCAGGGGCAAACCGATCCCCAGGTGAAATTCCTCTCGCGCGGGCGGGGCTACACGCTGTTCCTCACCGCAGATGAAGCGGTGCTGGCCCTGAAGAAGTCAGAAGTCAGGAGGCAGAAGCCAGAAGGAAGGGGCCGGAAATTCGAAACTCGAAATCCGAAATCCGAGAATCCCCCGTCTTCAATCGACAATCGACAGTCGGCAATCGGCAATGCCTTGGTCCCCAGCCCCCAGCCCCTAACCCCTGCTGTCCTGCACTTGAAGCTCGTGGGCGCAAATGCGGCGGCAAAGATTACAGGTGTGGAGGAACTGGCCACCAAGAGCAACTACTTCATCGGGAGCGACCCCAAGAAATGGCGGACGGGCGTTTCGAGCTACTCCAAGGTGCAGTACCAGGAAGTCTATCCCGGCGTGGACCTGGTCTATTACGGGAATCAGGGACAACTGGAGTACGATTTCGTTGTCGCACCGGGCGCCGACCCGCGCGCCATCGCGCTGGCGATCGAAACTGGTCAATCGCAAATCCAGAATCCAAAACGCGAAATCGTCATTGCCGCCAACGGCGACCTGGTCGTGGACACGGGCGGCGGCGAGGTTCGCTTGCACAAGCCCGTGGTATACCAGGTCGTCAATCGGCAATCTTCAATCGACAATCGACAATTCCTCGACGGCCGCTACGTTCTGCGGCCCGCGAAAACCGAAAAGCGAAATTCGAAAATCGAAATTCGTCGCGCAGAATCCCGCAGCCCCTGCTTGGAGGTTGCTTTCGAAATCGCGTCCTACGACCCTCGCCTGCCGCTCATTATCGATCCAGCCTTGAGTTACTCCACGTTCTTGGGTGGCAGCGACAGTGATACCGGTTACGGCGTTGCCGTGGACGCAGACGGCAATCTCTATGTGACGGGCTCAACCGGCTCGATTGACTTTCCGACGGCCAGTCCCTACCAAGCCGCAGATGGCGGTGATTTCGACGTCTTCGTGACCAAGCTGAATCCCGCTGGCACGGCGCTCGTCTATTCGACCTATCTCGGCGGCAGCGGGTTCGACCGCGGCACGGCAATCGCCGTGGACGCTGCCGGGAACGCCTATCTGACGGGCATGACGGCCTCCAACAATTTCCCCACGACCAGCGGGGCGTTTCAGACAACCTTTGGTGACGGGACCTGCGGTACCGCCTTTTGTTCCGACGCGTTTGTGACGAAGCTGGATCCGACCGGTGCAACTCTTTTGTACTCTACCTATCTGGGGGGAAGCGACGCCGACTTTGGTCAGGGCATCGCTATCGACGCCGCCGGCAATGCCTATGTCACGGGTTCCACGCTTTCCACGAACTTTCCCACGAAGGAGCCCCTCCAGGCGGCCAGCGCGGGGAACTCTGATGCCTTCCTCGCAAAACTGGGGCCGGACGGCAAGGGGCTGGTCTACTCCACCTACTTGGGAGGCGGCGACGGTGACTTCGGCCAGGCGGTGGCGGTGGACTCTGCCGGGAACGCTTACCTGACCGGCTACACGTTCTCCTCCGAAGATTTTCCCAAGCACAATCCTCTCCAGAGCACCAATGCTGGCTCCGCTGACGTTTTCGTGACCGAAGTGAATTCGGCCGGCGCGGCACTGGTTTACTCAACTTATCTGGGCGGCAGCCGGCTTGATAGGGCCTTTGCCTTGACGGTGGACGGTTCGGGTAACGCCTACCTCACCGGCGATACAAACTCACCTGACTTTCCCATCTCCGGCGGAGCCCTCCAACCTTTGATGGGCGGGGGAACTTGTGGCGCAGCGCCTTGCGCGGATGCATTTGTTGCCAAGTTGAGTTCGGGTGGATCGGCGCTGGCTTACTCGACGTATCTGGGCGGAGTGGACCTTGAGCAGGGGTCCGGAATCGCGGTGGATGCCTCTGGAAACGCATTTGTAACAGGGTTCACGCGCTCCGATGATTTTCCCACCCTGCATCCCTTGCAGAGCGCGTTTGGAGGCGGTACGTGCGGGCCGAATGCTTGTCCGGATGCTTTCGTGGCCGAACTCGATGTGACCGGGTCCGGACTGGTATATTCCACCTACCTGGGCGGCGATGAGACTGACTTCGGGCAAGCGATTGCCGTAGACGCGACGGGTAATGCCTATGTGACGGGCAGCGCCGCGTCTCACAACTTTCCTGTTATAGCAGGGGCCATTCAGGCTGCTCGCGGAGGGGGTGTTCCTGCCGGGGACGCCTTCGTCGCCAAGATCACTCCCGACGACGTTCCCGCGGTCGCCCTTTACCCCCAGACCCTGACTTTCAGTGACCGTGCCACCGGGTTCACCAGTCCGGCGCAGACCGTGACCTTAATCAACAGCGGTAGCGCGCCACTTTCCATTACCAGCATCGTGGCGAACGGTGACTTTGGCCAGACCAACGGCTGCGGCTCGTCGGTGGCCGCGGGCGGGGCCACCTGCACCATCGACATTACCTTCACGCCTACCGCGACGGGCACCAGGACGGGAGATGTGACCATCACGGACGATGCTGCGGGGACCCTGCATGTGATCTCTCTCACGGGCACCGGCATAGCCCCTGCGCCCGCCGTCACCCTGTCGCCGTCGCCACTGATGACCTTTCCTGATCAAACATTTGGGATCACAAGCGCGGTGCAAACCATTACCCTTACCAGCAGTGGGACGGCGGGGTTGACGATTACCAGTATTGCCGTGAGCGGCGACTTTGCCCAGACCAACAACTGTCCTGTCTCGCCCGCCACGGTGGCCGTGGATGGGACCTGCACGATCGATGTCACTTTCACTCCCACGGCCACGGGGGCAAGGACCGGTACGATCACCGTCACGGATGACGCCACGGGTAGCCCGCACACGGTAAGCCTATCTGGCAACGGTATTGCCGTCTTTTCCCTCTCGGCAACCGGCACTTCCGTGATTGTCACCCGGGGTACTGATTCCGCCAGCTTCACTGTCTCTGCCACGGCCCCCAGTGAATTTACCAGCAGTATCACCCTGGGCTGCACCAGCAACTCCCCGGCCACTTGTACGTTCAATCCCACGTCGATTACAGCCGGTCAAAGCAGCACACTGACGGTCAGCGGCCTGAAGCAGGTGACGCAAGCTGCCCTCAATTTCAAAGCCACCGGAGTGAACGGGACCCAGAGTGCTTCGGTAGACCTTTCGGTTCTGTTTGCCGATTTCTCGCTCACTGTCTACCCGACCTTTACGACGGTCGCGGCGGGAGATTCGGTATCCGCCACGCTGACTATCACCCCCACCAACGGTTTCACCGGGGCGGTGACGTTTAGTTGCGTTCTCGAAGGGCTTCCGCAAGCAACTACCTGTACTTTTTCACCTGACTCGATAACCCTCGACGGCACGAATCCCGCTACGACTGCGGTCACGATTCACACTACCACCCGTACGGCAGCGCCGCCCTCCTCCGGGCCCTGGTCTCCACTACCCTGGCTCCTGGGGCTGATGGTTTTCGCCACGTTGGCAAAGCTGGCGCAGACTGCTCGTCGCCGTGCGCCAGCCTTTATGGCTCTTACCGCCGCGATCCTGCTTTTGGCTCTGTTCCTGGCCTCGTGCGGCGAGAATTACTATCAGATCCGCGGAACGCCGCAGGGCACGTACGGCATCTATGTGCAGGGGAAATCGGGCGACGCAACCAACTACGCCCTCATATCTCTCACCGTAACCTAACTACCCACACGCGAGCGTACTCCAAATCAGCGCGCCAAACCTCGCGGTTTGGGGAGTGGGATTGCACGTTTCCCTGACTTCGGGACGTGGCAACGCGCTGAGGAGTCTGACATCGGCGGGCGCACAAGCGCGGCGGTGTCGACAGTGAGGGGGGGCGCCGAAAAGATTCAGTTGGTCTTCTTCTCAGCGTCGCTGTGGCAGGGGAGGCTTGCCTTGCCGTCACAGGCGATGCCAGTTGCTCAGCACCCGGGCGGAAGCGCGATCACGGCTCGCGGCGGGGGAGGGCCGGACCTTCCTCATAGTGGCTGGCAGGTTCGAGTTCGTCGCGCTCAAAGCTGAGCGGGGCGCTGAGCTGAAACTCCAGGTTGGTCCCTGGAGTCAGCAGAATATCCTGCCCACGGGCGGCCAGGATCCAGATCAGTCCTCCGGCCGCGCCGATGGCGCTCCCGATTCCCAACCCTTTCCCGGGGCTGCCCTTGACGGCTCCCGTTATCGTGCCAATCTCAGCCCCGGTAATAGTCGTCTGGGCCACCTTGCCGGCATCCTCGCCCTTTGAAGATGCGCCTTCGACCTTTGCCTCCTGGGGCTTGAAGGTTTCCTTCCCGGTTCCCCCGAAGCCAGAAAAAGTGGCGCGCAAAGGGCGCGTGGTCCCGTTAGGGAGGATGAGGGTTTCAAAGCGCAGGCCGATTTGAGCCTTACCCTTCACGCGTCCGGGCCGGACGACCTGAACGACAGCCCCCTTCACCGAGCTGCCAATCGGAATCACAATGCGGTTACCCACCGTAATGGGGAAGATGGTCTCACAGTAAATCGCTTGGCCCACAAAGGCGGTGCGCGAACTGATGGTGTTCTTCAGTACCAAGGGGATGGTCGTCTCAGCAGACACGACTACTTTGGACGTTTTTGGCGCTGGAGGAGTCTTGGGGGACTCCTGCGCGCTTCGGCTGCGGCCGGGTTGCGGCCACGCTACGAGACTGACCGCCACAAGGAGAAGAAGAAACCGCGCGCCTTTCATGCTACACCTCGCTGGGGGCCTCTTGGCTATAGGATGGCCGGCAGCGGGGCGGGGTTGCTCACCGCGCCTTCTCGCCGGGCCCGACACGCTATGGAGAGTGCGAAACCCCTTTTGATTGCTCCGTAAGTTCCTGGAGCTTCTGCCGCAACTCCTGGTTTTCCTTTTCCAGTTGGCGCAGGCGTTCCTGTTTTTCTGTGACCACGCGGAGCGCGTACGATTCAATCAACGCATTGTGGTGGTCCATGACCCTGACAAGTTCGGAAAGCTGCTTGCCCAGCTCTTCGCGGTTGTTGTCGTAGGCAACCTGAGAAAGATCAAAGAGATCATCGGTCAGGGCTTCGCTCTGGGAGAAGAGCTTGGTGGCCCAAAACAAATCCTGGGGAGCTAAGGCAAGTTGGTGCACGGTCCTGAGCAGCTCGCTGAGGGCCTGACGACGATCCTCGATGTGACGGCGAGCCAGGGGGAGGCCTGCCTCATCGCGCAAGGGCAGGTTCTCATTCGCCAGTTCCACGTACAGTCTCTCCAGAGGTTTAAGGCCACTTTCGTAGCGGGCGAGGAATTCCGCCAAGTCGAAAGCCGCAGGGAGCTTGTCTTGCGCCCCCGCCTGCGCAGCGTTACACCATAATGCCGTAAGGAAGAGGACGAGGAGAAACTTTCGCATAAGACCTCCTGCAGCGGCGCGCGGCGAGCGCCAAACCACTTGCCCGGCGAACATCTTCCGCCGCCAAAGCCGCCTGTTCACCGTACCCCCAGAGCAGAGCCAATTGCCGCCGCGATGCGCGCGGCGTGCCGTTCGACTGCCTCAGCCTCTTCAGCCTCCACCATCACCCGCGCCAGCCTTTCCGTGCCGGAGTAGCGCACCACCACGCGACCGCGCTGGCCGAAGTGGCGTTGGCAAGCGGCCATAGCCTCCGCGATCTCTGGGATCGATTCGAGCGGGGGCTTCTTCCGGACACGCACGTTGCGGATGATCTGCGGGAACTGCTTGAGCCCGCTCACCAGCTCTTCCAGTGACTTCCCGGTCTCGTCGAGCAGGCGCAAGACCTGGAGCAGCGTGATCAGACCGTCGCCGGCAAGCGAAATGTCGGAAAAGATGATATGGCCGGAAGGCTCGCCTCCAAGGTTCACTCCGGAACGAAGCATTTCCTCCAGCACGTACCTGTCGCCCACGGCGGTTCGCCGCAGGGCGATACCGTGCCCAGCCAGGGCAAGTTCCAATCCAAGGTTGGTCATCAGGGTTCCGACCACGCTCGGGCCCTTCAGCAGCCCGCGCTGGTGGAGGTGGAGGGCGCACGCGTACAGGACGTGGTCTCCGTCGACAATGCGGCCCTCGCGCGTGGCGAAGATGGCCCGGTCCGCGTCGCCGTCGAAGGCCACGCCCAAGTCGGCCTGAAAGGCTCGCGTCTCCTGGGCCATGACCTCGGGATGGAGAGAGCCGCAACCGAGATTGATGTTGCGGCCGTTGGGCGCGGCGTACAAGACACGATCTCCAATCCCCAGTCTCTCGAGAAGCCGGGGGGCAACTGCGGAGGCAGCGCCGTGCGCGCAATCCACGACCAGCCGATAGCGAGCCCAAGAGGTGTCCTGCGGCACCAGGCTCAGGAGGTAGTCCGTGTAACCATCAAGCAGTTGGGGCACAGGAACGAGGGAGCCTTCAGGCATCTGCCGGCCAGCGGTGTCGGAGGCGCTGAGGGCGCGCTCGATCTCAAGTTCCACTGCCTCGGGGAGCTTCATTCCCGCGGTGGAAAGAATCTTGATCCCGTTGTCCTCAAAAGGATTGTGAGAAGCTGAAACCACTACGCCGGCAGTGAAACCGTGGCGGCGGGCCAAGAACGCCACCCCGGGGGTCGTTATCACGCCCGCGTAACTCACCTCTGCCCCGCTCGACCGCAGTCCGCCCGCCAGCGCGCGGGAAATCCAGGCGCTGGACTCTCGCGTGTCCTCTCCCAGCACGACGCGCAGCGGCCCGGCTGCGGTTTCCTTGCCTAGAACTGCACCCAACGTGCGCCCCAGCTTCCAGACCGTCTCGCTGTCCAGGGGGTAATGGCCTGCCACGCCACGCACGCCGTCGGTGCCAAACAGTTGAGGCTTACGAGCCATGATGAATCATTGTAACGTGCCGCGCCACAGAGGGGCTATGCTTTCCCGTAGTGGTCGCCGGAGGCGGAGCGGCGTCGGTCTTCATGGGTTGGCGGTTGCAGCCAGGATGGCGTCGGCAATGCGTACGGCGGGGAGGATGGCTGCCACGTCGTGGACGCGGACGATGTGCGCGCCGCCCAGGATTGATGCGGCGACGGCCGCGGCATCACCGATTTGTAGGGGCACGCCATGGCGTGCCCCTACTGCCCAGATGACCGGCCAATAACTTGTTGACCGCCGCTTGGCGCGAGTCAATGTAGCGCCGGGCTTCAGCCCGGCATGTGCCCCGACAATTCGGGGCGCTACGTCTGAGGGTTCCAACCCCTGGCCCATCACCACCGCCTGCACAAACGACTTGCGCGACGTGCCGAGGAGAATCGGCAAGTGGAAGGCGTGAAGCCGTTCAAGCTGGGCGAGGATTTCGAAGTTCTGCCGGCGCGATTTTCCGAAGCCCATCCCGGGGTCGATGATTAACTGTGACCGATGGATGCCCCGAGCCAGCGCGCGGCGGATGGAGCGCTCCAGGCCGTCGCGAAGCGAGCGCCAGATGGAGCGCGCGAAAGCTTTCTCCTGCATGGTTTCGGGCCGGCCCCGCAGGTGCATGAGGATAAGAGGGGTTCGGTGTCTTCCGGCCACTTCCGCCAGGCGCGGGTCGAACCGCAGTCCGCTCACGTCGTTGATGATGCTTGCTCCGGCGCGCACAGCTTCCTCGGCGACTTCCGCCTTGGTGGTGTCAATGGAGATCGGCAGCGTCCTCAGCTTCTTTCGCAGCCCCTGGATGACAGGCAGGACGCGACGCAGCTCTTCTCGTGCCGTCACGGGTCGAGACCCCGGCTTGGTGGACTCGCCGCCCACATCAAGCCAGTCGGCGCCCTGGTCCACCAGCTCGACACCGTGCTCAATCGCTCGCTCCGGATCCAGGTATTCTCCGCCGTCGGAGAACGAGTCGGGCGTCACGTTGAGCACACCCATGATGAGAGTGCGTTCGCCCAGGCGGACTCTCTTGCCGTTGACTTCGAGTTCGAAGGTGGGACGAGGCTTCATTGGGACAGAGCCTTCAGCCGTCAGCGACCAGCTCTCAGCGTTCACCACCTGTCAAAATCGCTCCAGGTTGCCCGTCCTCACTGAACGCTGAGGGCTTCTCTATTATGCTCCGAACAATCCCACGTAGGCGATAGCGCCGACCAGGCCCCCTACGATCGGACCCAGGACCGGAACCCACGAATAAGCCCAATCCGAGCTCCCCTTGTTCGGTATGGGCAGGAGCGCATGCGCGAGGCGTGGCCCCAGGTCCCGTGCGGGATTAATGGCATACCCCGTGGGGCCGCCCAGGGAGAGCCCGATGCCCCAGACGAGAAAGCCCACCAGCAGCGGCGTCAGTCCGGATTGCGCCGGGGCATTGTTCGCCGTGATCGCCAGCACGCCCAGGACAAGCGCAAACGTCCCGATAATCTCAGTGACCAGATTCGCGGGCAGGCGCCGGATCGCGGGCACGGTGGAAAACACGGAGAGCTTCGCCACCGTGTCTTCGGTCTCGCGCCAGTGCGCGTGGTAAGCCAGCCATACCAGGACGGCGCCAAGAAAGGCGCCGAGCAACTGCCCGGCGATGTAGCCCGGCACCTGACGCCAGGCGAATTTCCCCGCGATCGCCAGGCCCAGAGTCACCGCGGGGTTCAGATGCCCCCCGCTGATGCGCCCGACCGCATATACACCCACCGCCACCGCCATCGCCCAGCCGGTGGCGATGACAATCCAACCTGAGTTCTGTGCCTTCGACTTGTTGAGCAGCACGCCTGCCACCGCACCATCACCAAAAAGTACCAACAGCATTGTGCCGACCACCTCGGCAGTGAACGGGTTCATGGGCACCCTCCACAAAATTGGCCAGGATTGGAAGACGAACGAAGGGAGAAGAGTAAAGGATGAAGGGTAAAGTACAAAGTGTAAACTGATGGACTTCAGCCTTTAGCCTTTATACTTCACACTTCAAGACTGTCACGCCGGCTGGGGACGCTCGCGGCCCGGCAGGCCTGGGGCGGGCTGAGGTTTCAGGACTTCGGTGGTTTCCGGCTCGGCTGGCTGCGGAGGCGCCAGGCGGGCACGCTCCGGTAACGCCTTCCCCTCCATCAGCAGCTTCACTTCGTTGGCGTCGAGGACCTCACGGACCAGCAGCGCATCTGCGATGCGGACCAGGGCCTCGCGGTTTGAGGTCAAGATATCTCTCGCCCGCTGGTGGGCGTTCATAACAAACTTCTTCACTTCCTGGTCAATCTTGATGGCGGTGTCCTCGCTGAAGTCGCGCTGCGTGGCCAGGTCGCGTCCCAGGAAGATTTCTTGCTGGTTCTTGCCGAAGGCCAGCGGACCCAGGTCGGACATGCCGTAGTCGCAGACCATGCGGCGCGCGAGCTCCGTGGCCTGCTCGATATCATTGGCGGCGCCGGTGGTGATCTTGTTGAGGAAGAGCTCCTCGGCGGAGCGCCCACCCATCATGACAGTGAGTTGCGATTCCAGGTAGTCGCACGTATAGGTGTGCTTGTCATCCACCGGCAACTGCATGGTGGCGCCCAAGGCCATCCCGCGGGGGATGATCGTCACCTTATGAAGCGGGTCGGCGTAGGGAACTATGGTAGCCACCAGAGCATGTCCCGCCTCGTGGTAGGCGGTGTTCTTCTTCTCCTCCTCGGAGAGGATCATGGACTTGCGTTCCACGCCCATCAGAACCTTGTCCTTGGAGGCCTCAAAGTCGTCCATGGTGACGTGCTTGCAGTTGTGCCGCGCCGCCAGCAAAGCGGCCTCATTGACCAGATTGGCCAGGTCGGCGCCGGAGAATCCCGGGGTGCCGCGGGCCAACACGGAGATATCCACGTCCTCGGCCAAAGGGATCTTCTTGGTGTGGACTCTCAAGATGCCTTCGCGACCACCGACGTCCGGGCGCGGCACCACGACGTGACGATCAAAGCGTCCGGGGCGGAGCAGCGCGGGATCCAGCACGTCGGGTCGGTTCGTAGCGGCGATGAGGATGACGCCTTCGTTCGATTCAAACCCATCCATCTCCACGAGGAGCGCATTCAGTGTCTGCTCGCGCTCGTCGTGGCCGCCGCCCAGGCCGGCGCCGCGGTGACGGCCGACGGCATCGATTTCGTCAATGAAGACGATGCAGGGAGCATTTTTCTTGCCCTGCTCAAACAGGTCGCGGACGCGGGAGGCCCCCACACCCACGAACATCTCTACGAAGTCCGAGCCCGAAATCGAGAAAAAGGGAACGTTGGCCTCGCCCGCGATGGCCCGGGCCAGCAGCGTTTTGCCTGTTCCGGGAGGCCCGACCACTAGAACGCCCTTGGGAATGCGGCCCCCGAGTTTCTGGAACTTTTGCGGCTCGCGCAGAAACTCGATAATCTCCTGCAGCTCTTCCTTGGCCTCGTCCACGCCCGCCACGTCCTTGAAGGTCACCTTCTTCTGTTGGCTGGAGAGCAGGCGCGCGCGGCTCTTGCCGAACGACAACGCCTTGTTGCCGCCCGTCTGCATCTGCCGCATGAAGAAAATCCACAGGCCGAGGAGCACGATCACCGGCAGCCCATTGGCCAGATAGGCCAGCCAGGAACTGCCGGTGTTATCTTTGATGATGACGTTGACGTTTTTCTCTTGCAGCGTTTTATAGAGGTCAGGGTAATTGGCCGGGATAGTAGTCCGGAACTTGGCGTTGTCCTTCTTCAACGCCCCGGTGACTACGGTGCCCTCAATGGTCACCTCGCGCACATTGTCTTTCCCTACCTCGTTGGTGAACTCGGTGAAGGTGAGCTCGCGGACTTTCTCGCCCGTGCTGGACCTGACCACGGCCCAGATCACCAGGGCAAAGGCTGCCATCACCACCCAGAAGATTATGTTCCGAACCGCCGTGTTCACCGCACTTCCTCCCCCAGCCTCTTCGCCAACCTCCCGCCGGGCTCCGCAGCTTGCCAGCTCTCCGTTAGATGCCGCAAGCCCTTTCCTGGTCTTGCCTCATCGTCGCTCAGCCCAGAGCGGCGACGTAGGGCAGATTACGGTATTTTTCCTGGTAGCCTAAGCCGTAGCCTACCAGGAATTTCCCCGCGGTCCTGAAGCCCACATAGTCAGTGGCGACGGCAACCTTGCGCTCGTCGGTCTTCTCAACCAGGAGGGCCGTGCGAACCGAGGCGGGGTTCTGTCCGAGGATGTACCGGTAAAGATGGTCCAGGGTCACGCCCGACTGCAAGATCCCGTCTAGCAGCAAGATATCCTTGCCCGCCGCGTCCACAGGCGGGGTGTACTTGATTTCGCGAAGGGGAACGCCGCCCGGCGATACGTCCTGGACTTGCGGCCGGACGAAAGAGCAGAACAGGGGAACCTTAAGCAACCGGATCAGGTCACCCATGAATAGGAAGCAATTGTCCATGATCCCGACCAAGTGGAGGCTCTTGCCCTGGTAATCGCGATTGATCTGCTTGGCCAATTCCCGCACGCGCCTCCGGAGCTGTACCGCCGAATAGACGGTGCGCAACTTGTTCGCAGCGAGAGCGTTAGCGCCAGCCGATGGTCTGCGTCTCCTGGCGGCTGGCTTGGCAGTTTTTCTCATCTCAGCTCCCTGCGTGCCTTATCGGCGAGTTGCGATTCCTCCGTGATAACGAGCACGTTGCGTGAGGCAGCGGAAGCGGCAACTGAAGCCGCCACCGGGAAGTCCCGAACCCAGACAATCTCCTTGCCGCTCACCAGGACGGGCCAGGCCCCCCGTTGCTCGAGGGGAATCTTCCGCTGTCGAAATAGCTCCTTGAGCTTCAAGAGCTTACGACACCCAGCCGGCCGAAAGCGGTCACCGGCGCGCCAGTTCCGGAGCACCAGTCCTCCGGGCAACTTCTGCGCATCCAGGCACCACGCTCCGGTTTTATTATACGCCCTTCCCAGTTCCTCCGCCCCAACAATTTTGAACCGCAACGTGACACCTAGGGGAGAAATGCCGACCTCCGCAGGCGCCTCTACTTCATAGAAGAAGTCGGAACCGCCGCACCTGGTCGACTGGGGTCCGATGACCAACCAGTCAAACTCGCGGCGGGCCACCAGGTTGCCGGGCAGCACCAGACCTCGGCCGCTCTGGGCTTCGCTGGCCAGGCGCTGCACGGCCTCAAGGTGCCTGTGCGTAATTCCTTGCAGGGAGCCGCGGGCTGCCAGGATCATCTGGCGCAGGACGCGCCGGGCCAACGCGGGAGGGAATTCGAGGAAAGGGCGCACGGGGATTTTTCCCGCGGACCCTTCGCGTACCCGCCAAGCGTGCGCGCGCTCTCGCGCCTGCGCGTCGAGGTATTCTTCGTCTTCCCGTGCGCGGTCGGCAAGCTCCTTGAGCTGGGGGATGATATCGACGTCAAACGCCTTCTGGAGCCAAGGGAAGAATTCCAGACGGACTTTATTGCGCCGGAGTCGCAAGTCACGGTTCGTCGCGTCGATTCGGAACGCTGTTTTTCGTTTGCCGAGTTCCGCCTCGATCTCGGCCCGGGTGAGGCTGAGAAAAGGCCGCACCACCTTGCCCTCGAGCACGGGATAGATACCCCCCAGCCCGCGCGTGCCCGTGCCACGCAGCAGACGAAGGAACACTGTCTCCGCCTGGTCACTGGCAGTGTGCCCGGTGGCGACCTTGTCGAGCTGGCCGCGATGAACCAGGGAGAAGAAAAACCGATAGCGGAGGTCGCGCGCCGTGGCCTCCAGGTTCCCGCGCCTTTCCCGCGCCAGCCGTGCCACGTCAGCCTGTCCGCGGATAAACTGGACGTCGTGGCGGCTTGCCAGGTCACGCACGAAGCGCTCATCTTCGTCCGACTCTGCGCCACGCAGGCGGTGGTTGAAGTGAACGACCGTCAGCACCAGCCCTTTATCGCGCGCCAATTGTTTCATGAACTCGAAAAGCAGCACGGAGTCGGGGCCGCCTGAAACTGCCACACCCACCCGTTCGCCGGGACGAAAAAGCTCGCTCCGCCGCATTTCCAGAGACCATCGGTTGTACAAGTCAGAGCGTCGAGGCATCCCGGCTCCCTCGGCAGGGGCGGCAGCGAACCCCATCTGAGCGCATTCTAGCAGGTTGGAGGGGATTTAATCTCGGGGAGTAGTATTCCAGGACTTGCCGCCGTCGGTAGTGGTGAGCGTCCGGCCGTCGCGCGTCACCACCTGCGCGCTTAGTTCGCCGCTGGCTGCCACTAGGACCAAGTCGGCGCGGGTCGGGATTGAGATTCGTTTCCACGTGGCTCCCCCGTCCGTCGTTCGCAGAACCGTGCCCGACTCACCGACCACCCAGCCCACGGAAGGAGTGGGGAAGGCGATGTCGACGAGATTGGCCTCGACCCCGCTCGTTTGTGTCACCCACGTTCCGTTGGCGCCGGCCTTCTGAATCAGCCCCTGCCGACCTACACGCCAGCCTTCAGGGCGCGCAGTGGCCACGGCCTTCTTTGCCAGGGGAGCCGGGCTCACGAGGTGGAATGTCGTTGCCTCGTTGGCTGGCGCGGCACCTGCTGCTTCGGCTGCGCGTTCCGCCGCTTTCTCGCGCTCGGCCGGAGGCGGGGCGGCCGCCGGAGCTTCCAGGCGGGAAACCACGTGGTCTTGGTAGGCCGATGAGGCTGCTTTATCTTCCCGCGTGACGGCGGGGGCTGCCGCGGCCAGTCGTGCCCGCGCGCTCGGCGTGGCGATTGCTCCCTGCTCAGCGCTTGCCGGCTGCGCCTCTTTCGCGCCGCCTCCTGCCTCTGCTGCTACCGTCGCGGCGGGCTCGGCTGTGTAAAGCTGCGCGCGAGCTGGTGCCTCGCGTACAACCATCTCTCCTTTCGGCTTCTTCGCGGGCTCTGTTTTGGCCATCTTCTGGCGCACTGCCGGCGCGGTTCGAGCGAATTCATCCTTCGGCCCGGCTGGCAAAGGTTGAGTCGCGGGAGGGGGTGGCGCCTTTAGCGCGGGCTGCTCTTGTTGTTTCAGCAGAGGGCGAAATTCGCCGGTGTACCAGAGCCCCGCCACCACCAGAGCCACCAGCGCCGGTGCTGCCAACGCCCAACGGAACCAAGCGATCTTCCTCGCGGGGACGGGCGCGAGCACTTGGACCCTTGCCGGCTCTTCAGCTTCGCTCAGGCGGACCAGTTCAGCCACTTGTTCCTGGCAGCGCGCGCAGCCTGCAAGATGCAGTTGCAGGCTCTCGCGTTCTCCGCGGGTGAGTGTCCGCTCCACGAAAGCGGCCAGCATCTCCGCCTCGGGGCAGTCCGCGCCGCCAGCTTTGAGCTGGGCACGGAGCGTGTCCCCGATCAGCTTCTCAATTGGCTTGTCCGAGGCTGAGCTGTCTTTCATTTCTCACTCACATTCTCGACACGGCGCCCCTTGCCGCCTGCCTGCTCTCTTCTCCGACCATAGAACGAACCTGACGCCGCGCATTGCAGATTTTTATTTGCTTTTCAGCGCCTTATCCAACTCCACGGTCACACCGCGGGAGGCGAAGTCCAGGCAGCGGCCAACGTCGTAGGCGCTGAGTTTTTTCACATTCCGCAAGTAGCCTGTGATGCGTTTCTGCAGCTTCTTGCGCAAGGACTCCAGATGACGCGAGATGGTGGCTTCGTGCTCCCCGGTCAACCGCCCAATCTGCTTCAGGGTCAACTGCTGCACATAGTAATAGCTGAGGAGGAGCTTCTCCTCCGCCGGGAGATCCCGCAGGCAGGTTTCCACGGCCTCGCTCAGGCAGGCGTCATAGCGCTGGTCGTCGGCCTCGGAGACCGAGCTCGCAGCCGGCGCAGCGTCACTCGGGCTTTCGGGCAGCGGCTCCAGCCGCCTCTGGCGTCGGTACTCATCCACGAACTTGCGGTAAACGACCGCGTGCAACCAGGTTTTCAGACTGCTTCGGCCGTGGAAGTAGATAAACCGGGACGAACGGACGGCCGCGGAAGAATCAACACCATAGAGTTCCGTCAGGAGCGAATCCGCCAGTTCGCGCGCCTGCGCTTCTTCGTGGACGATGGCGCGGGCCGCTTCGTAAAGCACGCCGCGGTATTCCGAGCAGAAAGCGTCCCAGGCGCGTTCGTTTCCCTGGGCGCAGCCCAGGCCGAGCGCCAGGTCCTCCGCGCGCAAGGTGCTGAGGAGTTGCGGGACCTCGCGGGGATTGGCCGCGGCCGCCGCAGCTATTCCCTGCCAGGCGACGCGCGCGAAATCCTCAAGGGAAACCGACCAGCGCGCCGCACCCGAAGCTCGATGGAGCGCCTCCAGGCGCACGCGATGGTCGGTAAAGAAGTGGTCGAAGTCCAGGTCGGCCATACCGCTCAAACCAGCGGCGGCCAAGGCGAGAAACCCGCCGCCTCCCTTGCTCCTGAAAAGCACTCTGGCAGCTTTCCAGGGAGGAAGTCAAGCGAGGCGCGGTCGTCTTACGGTTACTTCACGGTGAAGTCCGGGGGACGTTTCAGCTTCTCGTAAAGCTCGCGGCGGCCTTCCTTGTCGCCGTCCTGAATGCGGTGCGCGGCAGCGGCGACGGCTTCCGCCTGGGCGCGAGGAACCACCGCTACACCCTCCGTGTCGGCCACGATGATGTCGCCCGGCATCACCAGCACGCCCCCAATATTCACCGGATTGTTGTAAGACTCAATCACCACCCGGCCCGGGTCGATGCCGCGCGTGGAGCCACGCTGATAAACCGGAATGCGCTCGAGGATTACCTCATCCGAGTCGCGGCAGCCGCCGTCAATGACAATGCCGCGCAGGCCGCGCGTGAACCAACCGAGCGCGTTGTTCGAGCCGCAAAAGCCCGCGTCCCGAGTCCGTGAGGCGTCAATCACCAGAATCGTGTCGGGCTTGAGGAAGTTTTCGAAATCGCCGGGAATCCGCGTCTCATACCAGTGGGATTCCCACCTGGCAAACTCATCGTGGGAGCCGAAGATGGGCGCGCGCTCCTGCGGGGGAACGATGCGCAAGGTGACTGCTACCCCGTATATACGGTGCGTAAACTTCTCCTCGTCGCGCCACAGCGGCTTGATGGCAGGGTCCAGGATGGTGACATCCTGGAGCCCGACCACGTCCAGGCCGTCCACCACATCCGTGACCCGTAGGCCGTGGAATTTCTTCACCAGCGCTTCATTTTCCTGCTGGGAGTATGACTTCCCCGGCAAATACTGCCTGGAAAAAGGTGGTTCTTGGGCCTGGGCGGCAGCTAGCCCGGCAACGAAAAAGAAAATCGTGATGTGTTTCATGGGAACCTCCGCTTCGGTCCTTCCCGCTCAGCAACAACGTGCGGGATGGGAGTACTTGTGTCGTTCGCGCCACAAATAGAACTCTTGCGGCGTCAGGGGACGGCCTCCGTGCTTGAGAACGTAGTCGCAGTATCGCGCGTAAGCGGTTTCGCCGAACAAGTCGCGCAGATATTCAATGATGCCTCGGAGCACTTTGCGAGTATGAGCCATTAGGAAGTCCTCGCTTCTCAGTCATCAGCCAGCCACCAGTCGTCAGTGATTGACCAGCGGCCTCGGCCACTCACAGCTGATAACCAAGCACGAACAGCCAACAATTTCCTTTCGATCACTCCCCCGGTGTCAACAGTTTCGAAAGTTCCATCGGCGCCTCGGTCAATACGGGCGTTTTCCGGCCCCGAAGGTAAAGCCACCAATGTCGGCCGGATTCCACCAGTATCACTACCACCAGGACCGCGAAGATGAAAGTCACTGCGGCGTCCAGCCGATCGTTGAAGATCAAGCGTTGAGTCTCGACGAGCTTGTCTGGCGCCACTGTCCCGGCGGCGAGTTGCTCCCCCAGGAGGCGCGCATGGGCCAGGAAGCCGACGCGCGGGTTGAGATGCCAGATTTTCTCGACACTCGCCGTCATTGTCACCGCAGCCAGCCACCCGAGCGGAACCAGCGTGACCCAAGCGAATCGAGCTTTACCCATCTTGATGATGATAGTTGTCCCCAGGCAGAGTGCGATCGTGGCGAGCAGTTGATTGGAAATCCCAAACAGCGGCCACAGGCTGTTGATGCCGCCCAGCGGGTCAACTACGCCCTGATAGAGGAAGTATCCCCACGCCCCCACGATCCCGGCGCTCGTCAGAATCACGCCGGGGTACCACCCTGTTTTCCCCAGCGGTCTCCAGAAGTGGCCAAGCAAGTCTTGCAGCATGAACCGCCCCACGCGCGTGCCGGCGTCGAGCAAGGTGAGAATGAACAGGGCTTCGAACATGATGGCGAAGTGATACCAGATGCCCAGTAACCGGGTTCCTCCCAGGACGTTGGAGAAGATGTGGGCCATCCCCACGGCCAACGACGGCGCGCCGCCGGTGCGGTTGAAAAGCGTCATCTCGCCGATCCTGGACGCGAGCTCTGCCATCTCTTGCTGCGTCACGGGGAAGCCCCAGCCCGAAATGGTCGCCACCGCTTGCGCAGGCAGCACTCCGACCACGCCCGCCGGGCTGTTCATGGCGAAATAGACGCCTGGCTGGAGTACCGAGGCGGCGATCATCGCCATGATCGCCACGAACGATTCCATCAGCATGCCGCCATACCCCACCAGGCGCGCATGGCGCTCCTTGCTGAGCATCTTCGGCGTGGTGCCGGAGGCTATCAGCGAGTGAAATCCCGAGACGGCGCCACAGGCAATCGTAATGAAGCAAAAGGGAAATATTTTGCCGGCGAAGACAGGGCCGGTGCCGTCAGCGAAGCGCGTCACGGCAGGCAGCAGTAGCGTTGGGCGGACCGCCAGGATGCCCAACGCCAGGGCGAGAATCGTCCCGAGCTTCACGAAAGTGCTCAGATAATCGCGGGGCGCCAGCAGCAGCCAGACGGGGAGCACGGAGGCCGCAAATCCGTAAGTGATAATCATCCCGACTAGCGTCGTACTGCTGCACGTGAAATAGGGGGCCAGCAGCGCCGACTCGGCTACATAGCGGCCACCCGCCACCGCGCCCAACACCAATACGAAACCCAGAACTGACGCCTCCAGCACGCGGCCCGGCCTCAGGAAGCGCAGGTAAATCCCCATCAGCAAGGCGATGGGGATGGTCATGGCAATCGTAGAAAGACCCCACGGACTCTGCTTGAGCGCGTTCACCACCACCAGGGCCGCCGCGGCCAGCAGGATGACCATGATGCCCAGCACGGCAAACAATGCGGTGTACCCGCCCACCGAACTGATCTCGTCCTTCGCCATTTGCCCCAGCGATTTCCCGTCGCGACGCAGCGAGCAGAACAGGGTGACGAAATCCTGCACGGCGCCGCCGAGAACGCCACCGATCACAATCCAGAGAGTGCCCGGCAGATACCCGAATTGCGCGGCGAGGATGGGGCCGACCAGGGGTCCAGCCCCGGCAATCGCGGCAAAGTGATGGCCGAAAACCACCCATTTGTGGGTAGGGACAAAATCGCGGCCGTCTTCCAGCCGCTCGGCAGGGGTAGCGCGGCGATCGTTCAATTCCAGGACGCGCCAGGCCACAAAGCGACTGTAAAAACGGTAGCCGAGCAGGAAGATGCAGGCTGCTGCGGCGATCAGCCACACGGCATTGAGTGGCTCGCCGCGCGCCGCGGCAATCATGGCGAGACCCGCTGCCCCGACGACCGCGATCAAAATCCAGAAAATCCTCTTCAGGAGAACCATCCCGGCCTCATCTGGTAGTGCAACCAAGCCGCCTCTGGAGAGCGGAAATATAGCACGGCTCACAAGGCAGTTGTCAGTAGTTAGTGGTCAGTTGCAGCGCAGGCCTTAAGGCTCGCGGGAGTGGGGCCGCGCAGCGTTGGAGTTTCAGGAGTCACCCTGCTAGAATCCCGCTTCAGCCGGAGAGGGTTGGGGCAAGAACTTCAAGGAGGGACGCGGATGAAGTGCTGGCGATGGTTGGGAATAATTCTTTTGGCGGCAGCACCTCCGTTGGCGGCGGAGGAGCTCTTCGAACTGAAGCCGGTGGCGGACGGCGTGTACGCCGCAATTGCCAAACCGGCCACCAAGGTGAACTGCAACGGCGTCGTGATTCTGCTCGACGACGGCGTGATGGTGGTTGACACGTTCTCGAAGCCTTCGGCGGCCCGCGCGCTGATGGAGCAGATCAAATCTGTAACCCCGAAGCCCGTGAAGTACGTCGTGGACACCCACTTCCATTGGGACCATTACTACGGCAACGAGGTTTATCTGGGTGCTTGGCCGGCGGGCGTGGAGATTATTTCATCGGAAGCGACGCGCCAGAACATCGAGCAGCGCGGCATCCCGCGCGTGAAACGCGAGATTCTGGAAGTGCCGAAGGAGATTGAAACGCTGAAGGCTGATCTGGCCAAGGCTGCGGACGCGACAAAGAAGGCGGAGATCCAGGAAAACCTTCGCCAGACCGAGGCGTATCTGGCCGAGCTCAAGGCCATGCGCGTGACGCTGCCCACGCTGACGTTCGATCGCAGCCTCATGCTTTATCAGCAATCGCGCACCGTCGAAATCCTCTATCTGGGCAAGGGGCACACGGACGGCGACGCGGTGGTCTACCTGCCCAAGGAGAAGGTCATCATCACCGGCGATGCGCTGCACGGCTGGACACCGTATATGGGCGACAGCTACCCCTACGACTGGATTCGCATGCTGGAGGCGACGGAGAAGCTCGACTTCGACTACATCATCGGCGGGCATGGCGACGCGATGCGCGGCAAAGGGCAGTTTCAGATGTGGGAGCAGTACTTCCGCGATCTCCTGGCCGAGACTGCGGCAGCCTACGCACAGGGCGCGACGCTCGAGGAAACTCGCCAGCGTGTGGCCGCGGCGCTGGTGCCAAAGTACACGGGGAAGATGCCCGCAACCTTCCCGCAGGATGTTGTGGGGAACATCGAGAAAGCCTATCGCGTGGTCAGCGGCGCGACAAACTAGTCTTCGCGAGGGCGCGTGGAGGCGGGACCGACAAGATGCGCGCGGAAGCTCATCGATAGCGTTCCGCCTTGACGATGCCGCGGCCTTCCTGGATGGTCACAAACTGGTCGGCCTCCGCGCTGCCGACCTTCTCGCCTTGCCCGTTGGGCCAGCGAACCTCAATCTGGTCAACCCTGGGCGCCTGCCCCAGGCCGAAGTGCTGGCGTAGGTCGCTCTGCGAGATGTAGCTCGAGCCGCTCAGCACTTCACGGATTTGCCTCCGTCCACCCGCCGTGACTGCCACGCGCGCCCCGATGGCAGAGCGGTTGGAGCGCGTTCCCACCAGCTTCACGACCAGCCAGTGATTGCCGCTGCGGTTTTCGTTCTTCAGCAGCGAGGGTGGCTCGCTCAGGTTCATGATGAGGACGTCGAGGTTGCCGTCGTTGTCGAAGTCCCCGAACGCGCAGCCGCGACTGGCGTGCGACTCCAGCACCGCCGGGCCGCACAAGTCTGAGACCTCCTCAAAACTCCCATTTCCGAGGTTGCGATATACCACGCGCTGCGTTTTAAACTTGTAGTCAGGGTAAACCTTCTCGACCTCCGGATAGACCGTGCCCGTCACGTGAAAGAGGTCCAGCCAGCCGTCGTTATCGAGGTCGGCAAAGCCCACGCCCCAGCACACGTATCGCGTGTTGACCGCCAATCCCGCGGCGTAGGTCAAGTCGTCGAAGAATTCACCCTTGACGTTGCGCAGGAGAAGGGGGGTGTCATCGCTGAAGTGGGGAAGGAAGAGGTCGAGCCAGCCGTCGCCATCGTAATCGCCCACAGCCACGCCCATGTTGGCCTGTTCCTGGCCGTCGCCGTTGACGGCCACGCCGGCCTCCATGCCCACCTCGGTGAACGTCCCATCGTGGTTATTGCGGAAGAGCAGGTTGGGGCTGGAATCGCAGGCGACGAACAAGTCGGGCCAGCCGTCGTTGTTGTAGTCGAACGCGACCGCGCTCAAGCCAAACCGCCCACCGGGAGCCAGGATACCAGCCTTGGCCGTGACGTCCGTGAACGTCCCGTCGCCGTTGTTGTGGTAAAGCGAGCAGGACTCCTTGGCCAGACCCAGCGGGCCGCAGTTGACGGAAACTCCCTTATACTTGCAGTAACGATTGGCGCCGCCCACGGGCGTCTTCGCCAAATCAAGATCGATGTAGCGGGAGACGAACAAATCCAGGTGACCGTCGCGGTCGTAATCAACGAAGGTACATCCGGTGCCGTAACGCGTCCCGGGCTCTTTCAGCCCCGCCTTCTCCGTGATCTCGGTGAAGGTACCGTCGCCGTTGTTGTGGTACAGGATGTTCTTCCCGAAGTGCGTCAGGAAGAGGTCGTCGTAACCGTCGTTGTCGTAGTCACCGATCGAGACACCGTATCCCCAACCGCTGTGTTTGAGTCCTGCCTTCTCGGTCACGTCCGTGAACGTGCCATCGCGGTTGTTGTGATAGAGATGGTTCGTCGGCTCCTGGCCCGGAGGGAAACCCTCGTGGCGCGTGCCGTTCACGAGGAAGATATCCAGCCACCCATCCTGGTCGTAATCGAAGAAGGCGATGCCGGGGCCATTCGCCTCCACAATGTATTTCTTCACGTATTCTTCGCCATACACGACGGGAGTCGTCAAACCTGCGCGCGGTGCCACGTCTGTAAAGGTTACCGGAAACGGCTTGCCGGAGAACTTCGGGCGCGGCGCAGGGCGGACACCGCGCGACGCCATGCCTTGGCCGGTGAGGCGCAGAGGACTGGCGAGCAGGAAGGCCGCCGGACCCAGCGATTCCAGAAACCGTCGGCGCGTCAGAGGCATGACAGATTCAGGGGCCACCACGCGCTCGACTCATGCCCTCGGTGGCGACCAGGGGCCATCATAGCATGTACAGTGGATAAGAGAGCGAGACCGCGTGCCGCAGCCTACTCCGGAGGTTCGGCGGTTTGGGGTGCGGTCATCCGGCCCTGGATGCCGGCACGAATGGCTTGTCCAGCGCGCAGCAGCTTTTCGTGGGTGTCTCGATAGGCGGCCAATTCCCGCTGCGCCTCCTCTTCGCGCCCCAGGCGACGATAGGCAAAGGAAAGCTGATAATGCGCCACCGGATTGTCGGGCGCGAGTTTGACCGCGGCCTCGAGCGGCTCGATCGCCTCCGCGGCTCGATTCGCGGAAACCAGCGATTTGCCCAGCCCAATGAGCGCGTCCTCGAATTTCCCGCCGAGTTTGGCTGCGTGCCGGAAGCGCTCGACGGCTTCATTCCACTGCCGGGCTTGGCGCGCCATCTCGGCGAGCTGATATTCCGCCGCCGCGCTTTCCGGGTCAATTCGCAGTTCCGCCTCAAACTCCCGCCGGGCCTCATCGAGCGTGGTGGGGCCGCGCTCACCCGCGAGCAGCAGGCTCCCCAGCCGATAGTGAATTCCCGGCGCGTTTGGGTTGAGCGTCAGAACCTTGCGGTACTCTTCGATGGCATCCCCGACTTTCCCTTGGTACTCCATCACCTCGGCGTTGAACTGATGCGCTTGATAGGAACCGGGTGCGGTTTGCAGGAGCCGCTGCGAGGCACGTGTGGAGAGTTCCGAATAGAGCGCCGTACTCAAGTAGAGGACATCCGGGTTGTCGGGGAAGTCGCGATTGAGCCAGCGGGCGAAATCCACGGCCTTGTCCGGCTGGCCCATCGCCATGGCGCAGCGCAGCGCGTCTATGCCCATCGCACGTTTCAGTTGCGGGTCACGGAGGCTAGGGTAGTCCTTCTCCAGATACGGCAGCGCCTCGCCACACTGGCCGCTTTCCGCCAGGCTCAGCCCCAGGAAGTAGCGGGTGGCGGTCAGGCTGGGGTTCAGCTTCAGTGCCTGGCGGCAGGGCGGGATGGCGTCACGGAATCGCCCGGCGGAATAGTAGGCCATGCCGAGGTTGGCGCGGAACTCCGCCACGCCCGGGGCCAGCTTCGTCAGCTTCTCGAATCCCTGAATAGCGCCGGCAGAGTCCCCTCGCCGCAGAGCGCTAGATGCCGCGGCGGCAAGCTGCGCTACCTCGGCCTGCTGCGCCGACGGAATGGCCTGACGAGAAGGCCGCTTGACTTCACGCGTCTGCGCGCGCGCCGGAGTGACTGCGAGCAGCACAGCGCCGATGGCGAGGACACCTTGCGCCCACACGGACACGTTCTTCACATCGCTGAGGATAGCGGCAAACCCGAAGGAGGTCAAATTTGCCGTGGCCGTAGAGACGGCCCGCCGGGTCGGCGGCGAGGACGCCGCCGCTACAGAAAGAAAGAACCCTGGATGGTACAAAAAGAAAAACCCTGGTCGTCCGGGAAGGACGACCAGGGTTGTGAAGACAAGCCAAAAGCAGTCAGGCTAGAAGATGAACTTCAAGCCCAACTGAATAATACGCGGATCCCACGCGCCGGTGACCTGGCCGTTGCCGCCGTTGACCCTCTTTGAGTCCCCACTAATAGGATCGGTGAGGATTTGATTGGTGCAAACTCGGCCGAAGGCCTTGGTCCCGTCAGGGTTATCGCTTCCGTCGCAGCCAGCGTTAATATACTTCCACTGCGGATGGTTCCAGGTGTTGAACGTCTCGAAGCGGAACTGAATCGTCGAGTGTTCACCCTTGAACCAGGGCAGTTCGAAGTTCTTCAGGATCGCCAAGTCCCAGTTGTTCCGGCCCGGACCGGTCAGGACATTGCGGCCCATCGTGCCGAACATCCCTGGCTGGCCGTCGGCGCGGAGCTGGTCTTCCGTGGTATTGGAGATCGTCGACGGGTCAAACCAGGTGGGAGTAGGTCCATATATGGGATCGTCGAACACCCCCTTCTGGATCTGGAGCTGCCCGGGCGAGTTGCACTTCGCGTTCCCGCCGATGCCCGTGCTCAGGCCCGAGATGCCACAGTTGAAATTCACGGGCTGGCCGGTGAAGAGGCTGGTGATACCACTGATCGTCCACCCTCCCAGGATGCTCTTGATCGGGCCGCTGGAGTTCTTGAAGAACGGTAGGTCGTAGACGTAGTTCACCGCAAGGATTTGGCTGCGGTTCAGGTCAGACTTACTCTTCCACCGGCTGAGGTTCTGGTCGTCGATGCCGTTCGGGCTGCTCGCGTAAGTGCTGGTGGAGTCGTCCATGGTCTTGGACCAAGTGTAGGCGGTCTGGAGGGTGAGTCCGTGGCCGAAGACGTGGCGGAAGCTGACCTGGAGCGCGTTGTAGCTGGAAACCGCCGTGTTCTCCTTGTACTGGATGGTGCCGTAGCCCCGATACGTCCGGAAGAAGTCGGCGTTGCTGGTGGGGTCGTGGTTGATGAGGATGGTCTGGACGTCGCAATTCCCCAGGGCGTCGCAGTTATTCTCACCAGCCAGCCCTGGAGCGTAGAATGTCCCGATCCCGATGGGGAGCTGGTTAATGTCGCGGTTACGAGCTAGGTGGCGGCCCAGAGCCCCAACATAGGAGACACCCAACACGTTATTGCCCCGGAACTCGTGCTGCATGCCAAGGCTGAACTGCTGGACGCTCCCCCACTTCTGCCGGTACGGGATGGCCGAGATACCAGGTGGCCCATAAGCCGCAGCCTGCGTGAGGTCGCTGATCGGCTCGATAGCGTCGTAGCCATGCAGGTCATACAGGTTCGGGGCCAACGCTACCGGCGGGCTGCCCTCAGTGCCTTCGGTCTGGGCTTCGTTGCCGTTGCCCATCTCGTAGTAGATGCCGTAGCCACCGCGAATCACGGTCTTGCCATTCCCCCAGGGGTCGTAGGCAAAGCCGAAGCGCGGGGCGAGGGTCCAGTAGTAGGGCGTCTGGCAGCCGGCAAGGATCGCGCCGGTCCCGCACTGCATCATCCCGTTGCCGTAGGTCGTGTAGTCGTGCAGGTTCGGGTCGTAAATGAGATTCCCGCCGGAATCCAACTGTCTCTCGTTAAGCGGGTTGTAGAGACTGGGCATAAATATCGCGTCGATAGTCGGGCGCGTGACGTCGTGGATGCGGGTGAACAGGTAGTAGCGCGCGCCGATGTTCAACGTCAGTTTGCGGCTTATCTTCCAGTCGTCCTGGATATAGGGCTCGAAAGCGGTCATGCGCCAGTGGCCCTTGGGGTAGCCGCCCACCAGCGTGCCGTTCAGATTGACGGTGCCCTCATAGTAGTTCTGGATGCGACCCAGGAACATGTCCGCCAGGCCGTTCTTCGTGGTATAGCCGCCCCAATCGTCAAACGACATGACCCCCTGGGTCGGGGAGCCGTACTGCTCGTTCTTCCGGTACTTCTCCAGGAAGAACCCGAACTTTAGGGTGTGCCGGCCCGTCGTCCAGGCCATGTTGTCCTTCCAGGTGATGATGGGATTCGAGTTGAACCAGGGGTTGTAGCCGCTCTGGCCTTCGTAAATGCACATGGGAGTGCCGCCGCAAAGGGCGATGTCAGGGAGGTTAAGCCTGCTCTGGTTGGCGGCGAACAGGTTCAGGGCTGTCCAGTCAGTGCCCTTCAGAAAGTTACCCCTGACCGACGATGGCCCTGCGATAGAGTCTAGGAGGATGTGGTCCACCGTGTAGCCCATCACAAACTCGTTGATCAGGTTGGGCTTGAAGCTGTGCGCAATGTTCAGCACCGCGCTCTTGCCCGGCCCTCCGAACGGGGTTTTGACGGTGTCGTACGCGGACCAATTCCACAGCGAGGGAACTGCCACCGTATCCCAAGCGTCCTGGGTGTAGCGCACGAAGACGCGGGTCTTCTCCCCAATGTTCTGGTCCACGCGGATTTGTTCCTGCCGCCAATTGGTGGCTGTACTCGAGGACAGAATCCAGCCGAACGGACCGCTGTTGGGCTTCGGAACATAGGCATCCAGGAGGATCTGCCCGTTGTTGAAATTCGACGCTGTGTATTCCGGCATCAAGCTAACGTCGTTGTACTTGATGCCACCGACCTCGGGCCGTGTGCAGCCAATGTCGGGGTTGTAGTCGGGTTGGGCGGGATCGCATTCGGTGAAGATGCCGTTCCTCATCTTAAGCGTAGGAACGTTATTGCTGATGACTTGGCCTTCCCGGTATTTGCGCCAGTTCTGCGACCAGAAGAAGAAGGTTTTGCTCTTGTCGGTGTTGTAGACGCCCGGGATGTAGAACGGCCCGCCAATGTTGTAGCCGTAGTCGTTCCACTTGCGCGGTGTCTTGGGAGCATTCCCGCCCGGCGGGTTGATTTGCCGGTTCTGGAACCAGGGGTTGGAATCGAACTTGTTGTTGCGGACATATTCGAACACGCTGCCGTGGAAATCCTTAGTGCCCGCCTTGGTCGCGACTTCGATGGTGGCGCCAGCGTGCTTGCCCATGTCCGCGCCGTAGTTCGAGGTGGAAATACGGAACTCGCCGATGGTGTCCAGGCTCGGATAGGTGTTGAACGTGCCGGCCGAGCCTTCGTCGGTGTTGGGCCCGCTATCGATTTCCCAGTTGTTGTACTGGGTGCGCCCGCCGTTGAACGAAATGCTGTTGTTGCCGTACACGCCCACGTGCGACGTGTCCAGGCCGTTGTCGGGCGCCGCGCCCGGAACCAGGGTGGCCAGCGTGACCCAGTTGCGGCCGTTCAGTTCCAGGTTGGCGATCTGCGTGCCCGTTACCACGTCGGAAATTGCTGCCGTCTCGGTCTCCACCCGTGTGATGTTGCCCGTGACGGTTACCTCTTGGGTGACCTGCCCGACCGTCAATT
>Ga0315280_10002196_pt1 | contig 31909 bp, 27 predicted proteins | sample YL17G06_40_MG_FD_203697 | JGI IMG/M metagenome (GOLD analysis project Ga0315280, IMG submission 203697) | Sediment microbial communities from Yellowstone Lake, YNP, Wyoming, USA - YL17G06_40 | ecosystem: Environmental > Aquatic > Freshwater > Lake > Sediment | place: USA: Wyoming | collected... | reverse complement strand
CCCACGATCAGCCTGCTGTTATGCCAGCGTAAAACCGCCGGGATGGGTGCACCACTCTTAAACTCCTTATAGAGCAGAAGCAGTGCCCATCCCAAAATAATCCACATACTGCACAGGATAAGAATTATCTGATCTAAAGGAATATCCGGGGATAGAAAACCAAAAGCTGCGACACCTATACTTTCACCCAATATAAAAACAAGAATGGAGGGAAGCAATGATTTGAAGCCGAGCGCTATGAGCGATGATTCCAGATCGTGAACCGCCCAGTAAAGCCCCAATCCTATGGTTAATATTAAAAGTCCGGCTTTTAGGACTGCACCTTGCTCTATAAATGAACTTTGGTTGCCATCCGAAAAATAGAAGGCGCAAACTATGAGTGAGATTGCAGCCAGGAAGGGAACCAACCCGTAGATGAGGAAGGATCCCAGCCGCTGCTGTGATGGATCTGCCAGGTTGAGGAGCATCGCCTCGCGCGCTTCCAGCACTCCATCCTGCCATTGTCTACGGCTTGATCTGAGCTGCCTGAGCGCCTCCAACACCCCCCGGTTATCGCCAATCGCCAGCGTCGCCCGCAAGTCAGCCGCCGTCTCGGCACTAAGCCGGGCACGGAACAGCGCCCATAGTTGGAGCAAATAGACCAGCACCGCCAGGCATAAACCCTCCACCGGGATTAAATGACCGCCGCCCCAAATCACTCCCCAGGCGCCCAACCCCAACATTAACAGCGATGTGTAGAGGAAAACCAGCAGGTTGGCAAAACGAAGCGGAATATCGCCATTGCTCAGGTGCGACATCTCATGCAGTAGAATTGCCGACCAAAGCTGGGGATTCTGATCCAAGCGATGGGCAAAGTGCCGACCAACCGCTATGCAACTTACATCACGCTCAGTCCATGTCTGCGCCACGATATTGGAATTAGTCAGATATACCATAGGCGGCGGCTCGCACATTAAAAAGCGCCGTGCCGCTAACTTCGTAACCAGATCGTTCACCTCTGGATAGATCTCATCCACCGGTGTCAGGTTGCGATGCCTTTGCACTCCTATCAACCAATACGCCAACACTACCAGCATAAGCCCGCCGGGTATCCCCCACCACACTTCGGTAAAGCCAAGTGGCGGAAGATAATAATAGAGCGAGAGCAATAAAAAAATCAGACTGGCGCCGGAAAAAAACGCTACCTGATATAGAACGATATGCGAAAGTTTAAATAGGAAGGGGTTGATGGGAAGTTTGACCCGCGGCTTTGCGATCTCTCTCCTGCTCACGGTTTGGGGCTCTCTTCCTTATTGTTATCGGGATTGACGAACCGATACACCCGCTCGCCCGGCATCACCCACCCCAGCACTTCCCGTGCGATGCGTATATACTCCTTATCGGTATATTTGCCGTTCTTCGCCAGCTTCTCCTCAAGTTCCTTGTTTTCTGCTTCCAAAGCTGCAATCTGTTTATTAATCGTCTGGTTCTCCTCCTGCAGTTTGAGGATGGCAAGATAACCGTGGCTCCCCGTTAGATAGATCATCGCCAGCACCCCGGCAATCACCACACCAATTGCCAGGCGGATCCAGATAGGGCGCTTCTTGCGGTTACGCAGGACTTCTCGTTCCTTGTTCACTGAAAGGTAGCCAAAACGCCCTTCGCTATCACCCTCGCTTCCCACCTTACACTAACGGGCGAAGGCAGCATGCCCGGCGTATTCCGCCATGTCGCCCAATTCCTCCTCTATGCGCAGAAGTTGGTTATACTTGGCGACCCGCTCTCCGCGGCAGGGTGCACCTGTCTTTATCATGCCCAGGTTTAAGCCAACCACCAAATCAGCAATTGTGGTGTCCTCGGTCTCACCGCTGCGGTGGCTGACTACCGCGGTGTAGGAATGGCTGCGCGCCATCTGCACTACATCCACCGTCTCAGTCAGCGTGCCAATCTGGTTGAGCTTGATCAAAATGCTGTTGGCGACCTTCTTCTCCAAGCCCATCATCAGGCGCTCAGGGTTGGTGACAAAGATATCGTCTCCCACGATCTGGATCTTCTTGCCCATGCGCCTGGTCATCAACTGCCAGCCGTCCCAATCATCCTCTGCCAGCCCGTCCTCTATGCTGATAATGGGATACTTAGCCACCAGCTTCTCGTAGAACTTGACCACGGCTTCGGCATCCCACCTGGCGTTCTTCTCCGCCTTCATATGATAGAGTCCATCCTTGTAAAACGAGCTGGCAGCTGGATCAAGGCAGATGCAAACATCGTCGTGCAGCTTGTAACCGGCGCGCTCTATCGCCTGGCAGATGGCATCCAGCGCCGCCTCGTTGGAGGGGAGGTTCGGCGCGAAGCCGCCTTCATCGCCCACACCGGTGGAGAGCTTGCCCTCCTTGAGCACCTTCTTTAGCGCATGATAGACCTCGGCGCCGCAGCGATATGCCTCATGAAAGTCCTCCATGCCTACGGGAGCGATCATAAACTCCTGGATATCCACATTGTTATCGGCATGGGCGCCACCATTCATGATGTTGAAGAGCGGCACCGGCAGCAGATGCGAGCCAACCCCGCCTAAATAGCGGTAAAGCGGCATCCCCAGCGATTCGGCGACCGCCTTTGCCACAGCAAGGCTTATGCCCAGGATGGCATTAGCACCGCATTTGGATTTGTTGGGCGTCCCGTCAATGGCGATAAGTGTGTGGTCAATGTCTATCTGGTCAAAGCCATCCATGCCGATTATCTCTGGACCCAGGACGGATTCCACATTATCCACCGCCGTCAGTACGCCCTTGCCCCCAAAGCGGTAGTTGTCGCAGTCCCGCAGCTCTATCGCCTCATGTTCGCCTGTGCTGGCACCGCTGGGCACCGATGCTATGCCCACAAACCCATCCTCCAGTTCAACCTCCACCTCTACCGTGGGATTGCCCCGACTGTCTAGTATCTCCCGTGCCCTTACATCTGCAATGATAGTCATGATTCCTCCCCAAAGTTTAACTTGTTAATATCACCTTTCATCTTATCATTAGACAACCTTTTTAAGCTAGCAGTCAATAGAAAATCAGGCGTGAAACTCTACATTCATAGTCGCGAAAAGCAGGTGATGAGCGAGATTTTGGCTGGGGAGTTTCCCCGTGTGGGACTTGCATGCCAATATATAGAGAACCTGACCGATATCCCCACTTTAGACGGTGAAAAGCAAGTCCTGCTACTCAACTGGCCGCATTTGTTCTATCACTGCCCCATGGAGCAGCCCCGCTGGCTCCCATCCCTGCGCCGATGGGAGGGCTGGCGCTATCGGCTGTGGCAGCTGCGCCGGCGCGGTGTGAATGTGGTCTGGCTGCTACACAATGTCCTGCCGCACAGCAGCGGGATAGAGCGCATGGATATTGCGATAAGACGCTACTTGATGCGTAAGTGCGCCGATGTCGTAGTGTTTTGCGCCGATTCCCTGACCGAGTTGGAGAAGATAACCGGGCGCAGATTGCGGCATTCTGCTGTAGTGCCCTATCCACCGCACCGATTACCCCCGTGGACGGCAATAGACCGAAATGCTGCGAGGATAAACCTGGACATCAAACCTGAACAGAGGGTTTTTCTGAACTTCGGCAAGTGGCGGAACTACAAGGGTTTGGATGAACTGATTGCTGCATTCCGGCAGCTTGAAGATGAGGATTCGCGCCTTGTCATTATGGGGGAAGCGACGCGGGAAGTAAGCGAGCAGCGGTTGCAGGAAATATGCCGCGACGACTTGCGCATCCGGTTGATTGCAGGGCGCTACACTGATGAGCAGATGGCGCAGTGGCTTGCAGCCGCCGACTGGGTGGCGCTGCCCTACCATCGGGTGACCAACTCCGGCACTGCCATGACCGCGCTTAACTATGGATGTCCAGTCATAGCGCCTCGCCTGGGCTGCCTGCCGGTGCTGATCCCCGATGATGCCGGGATGCTCTACGATGCGGGGGGATTATTGCCGACGCTTAAAAATGCTGCCACGATGGGCGAGGATGAACTGGATAGGATGCGCAAAGCAACGCAGGAGAGCTATCGGGAAAGTGATATCACCCACACAGCAGAAGCGATAAAGGCGGCGCTGGAGGGGTTTTCCTAGCCTCACACCTCTTATCCTCTCTCCCAAAAGGTAGAGAGGACGGTTCGTCAAGATCCAAACTCAATTAATTGCGACAGATGCGGGCTTTTTGACTCTATAACACGTGGGCGGCACAATCTGAAGGTCGTGCCATACATATGGAATCGTGTCATTGCGAGGAGGAGTATCACCCCGACGAAGCATTCTCCAAACCTCACCCCGCTTATCCCCTCTCCCAGGAGCGAGGGGACGGTTCGTTAAGGTGCTATTAATCATCGATGTATAATTCAATCGTTAAACTCCACCCTAACACCCCATCCGTGTCATTGCGAGTAGCGCAGCTACGTGGCAATCTGCTTTTGTGCGATGTAAACATCACACCGGAAGGGTCTTAAGACCCTTCCCTACGGGATTTTCGCGTCATTGCGAGAAGGTGTTTCATCCCGATGAAGCAATCTCCCCCACATAGAATAATTGGACGACAGACATTCCTGTCTGTCGTGAAATTGACACGAGCTTCGCTCGTGAGACAGGCAAGAATGCCTGTCTTCCATATTCGGAAGGGTCAAAAAACCCTTCCCTATAGTATTTCTTTGTGTTCTTTGCGTCCTTTGTGGTTCATTTTTCATTAAATTCCATTTGATACTACACAAAAGTTTTGTATAATTTAGGCATGGGTCTGTTGGATTCCAAAGGCAGGGATCGCATCACCACCGTAACCGATGTGGTGACAATGATCCAGGCATCCGCCGCTGCCCACGAGCGTGAGCTTTACCTCCGCCAAATCCCCTCCCGCCTGGCGCGCTTTGGGCAATTCCCCCCCACCATGCACCCCCTGGCGGTAAAAGCCGCACAGGCGCTGGGCATAGAGCAACCGTGGATTCACCAATCCGCAGCCATAGAGCATGCCCTTGCCGGCGAGGATGTGGTCATCGCCACCGGCACCGCCAGCGGCAAGAGCCTCTGCTACCATCTGCCCGTCATCTCCGCCCTGGCAAGCGACCCCAAAGCCACCGCGCTCTACCTCTTCCCCACCAAGGCGCTCAGCCAGGACCAGCTGCGTAGCCTCAACCGCATCTGCGATCTGGTTCCCGAGCTGACGGAGTTCGTAAATGCCGGGGTTTACGATGGCGATACGCCTCCTCCGGCGCGCCGCAAAATCCGCCAGAGCGCCAATTTGGTCATCACCAACCCGGAGATGCTGCATCAGGGGTTGTTGCCGCACCATGTCAAGTGGGGACGGTTCCTCGCCAATCTACGCTACATCGTGCTGGACGAACTGCACAGCCTGCGCGGGATCTTCGGCTCGCATGTGGCGCTGGTCATCCGGCGACTACTGCGGCTGGCGCGCATGTATGGGTCGGATCCGGTGTTCATCTGCACCTCCGCCACCATCGCTAACCCCGAAGAGCTATCGCAAAAATTGACCGGCAAGAAATGCGCTCTGGTGCTGGAAAATGGCAGTCCCTGCGGCAACCGCTACTTCCTTATCGCCAACCCCCGCCTGACCGACCGCGAACTGGGGCTCCGCCGCAGCGCCAACCTGGAAGGACAGGAGCTTTTCACCTATCTCATCAACGAACGCATCCAGACCATCGCCTTCTGCCGCACCCGCCAGATCGCGGAACTTGTCTACCGCTATGCACGGGATACCCTGCCCGCCGACCTCGCCCGCCGTATCGCCCCCTACCGCAGCGGTTACCTCCCCGAGGAGCGCAGAGCCATAGAGCGGGCGCTCTTCTCCGGCGAACTGCTTGGCGTGGTCAGCACCAACGCACTTGAACTCGGAATAGACATCGGCAGCCTGGATGCCTCCATCCTCATCGGCTACCCGGGCACAGTAGCAAGCCTATGGCAGCAAGCCGGGCGCGCGGGCAGGCGCGAGCATGACAGCCTTTCCATTTTGGTCGCCTATGATGATCCCATAGACCAATACTACTTCCATGAGCCGGAGGATTTGTTGGGACGCCCGGTGGAGGAGGCGATCATTGATCCCTCCAACCCCTATATTCTATGGAGCCACATCCGCTGCGCCGCCAAGGAGCTTGCCCTGCGCCGTGAGGATCTGGAATACCTGGGCGCATCAGCAACGCAGATTGCGGAGGTGCTGGACCAGAGCGGGGATTTCTCGCGCCGCAACGATGTCTACTACTGGGCGAAGGAGGAGTTCCCCGCCGCCAAGGTGAACCTGCGCACGGTCAGCACCAACATGGTCAACATAGTGGATAGCAAGGACAACCGTGTGGTGGGCACCATTGATGAGATAAGCGCGCTGGAGACGGTCTATCCGCAGGCGGTTTACATCCACGAGGGCGTGACCTACTTTGTGGATGAGCTGGACTGGGAGAAGCGCCTGGCGATAGTGACGCAGAAGGATGTGGAATACTATACGCAGGCGATGGTGGAGGACGCGTTGAAGGTGCTGGATACCCGCAAGAGCGAGACCAAGCCGGCTTATGTGAACGGACTGGGCGATGTGAAGGTCAGTTGGGTGACCATTGGGTTCAAGAAGATACGCTTCGGGACGGCGGAAAGCCTGGGGTGGGCGGCGCTGGAACTACCGCAGATGGAGATGGACACCGTGGGATTGTGGCTCATCCCCGGCGAGGCGACCCGCACCGCACTGGCAAAAGCCGGCTTTTTGCTGGCGCCTGCCATGGCGGGGTTGCGCAACCTGATGCGTGCCAGCGCCCCCCTGCTCGCCATGTGCGACCGCGGCGACATCTCATCCGCATTGGATAGCAGCAACTTCGGCGTGCTGACGATTTTTCTCTATGATTATTATCCGGGAGGGATAGGTTACAGCGAGCGGTTGAGCGCCCGCATGCCGGAACTGCTGGCACGCTGCCTCAATCTGGCGGAGCGCTGCGGTTGTCGAGCGGGCTGCCCCTCGTGTGTAGGCTCCACCCTGGAGAAGGTGGCGCAGTTCAAGGACCTTGATCTGGTGCACAATCCCATCACCCCCCAAAAAGCGGGCACGATAGAACTGTTGCATTTGCTATTGGATTAATCATAATCTAAGGATCCACTTATAGAAGGCAGACAGCGACAAGATGAGCGAAAAAGCGGGTCTAAGGAAACTGGGTTTGATTATTCTGGCTTTTTCTATTGTAATCCATTTGATGGCAAACTTATCCCTGGCAACAGGTAACCTTAGTTCCCTGCTAATACCTGGGCACCGTTGGACTTTCGCCGGCTGCGATCTATGGAGCATGATTCAGGCGGGCTATGATGTGTGCTTTGGCGCCGGCATCTACACTGGCGATGAATTTCATCCCGCTTTATGGGGACCACTTGGCTTTCCGTATGTGCTGCCGCCGTGGATAGCGATTATTGCTGGCATCCCCCTATCGTTCTTTTCCCCCTGGGGTGCGCACGCTATTTATTGGTTGATGTTGGAATGCGCTCTGGCGGCACTGGCATACCTTTGCTGGCGACTGGCTGGGCAGGATTTTAGAGGCATGCTTGCGGCTTCACTATGCCTAGTGGCTGCGCCCCAAATGGTTGAACTCCACCATGGTCAAACCGACACTTTTATAGCGTCGGGGTTGGCTCTATTATTGTTGAGCCTAAACCAAGGGGGGAGATTTTCCCGCGGGTTTGGCATGGGTCTTCTGCTGGGCATAAAACCAATCGGGATGTTTATAATTCCCCCTATGCTTCTAAAGAAGAAGAGGCGGGGATTGGCACTGACATCGCTGTTGATATATATATTGGCATTATCAGCAGCAATCCTTATCACCATAGCGGCTAATCCCGGGGTGATGCAAACCGAGTTGAATGTTTTTGCCGATCTTAAACCCGGCAGTACAGCTCTAACTTTGACTATTTTACGCCCCCCAAACGACTATGCCTTTCAATTCATAAAATTTTTAGTCCTTGGTCGTTCCACCCCCACCAATCACTTCTTTCCCACCGATCAAGGTCCCATGAATCTGCTTAGGGTCCTGGGTCTGCCCTGGGGTTATTTCGCAATAATTATCCTCACGGCAACCGTCTTTCTAACCTGGCGCTATAGAAAGGCAGGTGCCCGAGAACTTTCCCTGGGGTGGATGTTCCTGCCGCTGTGGATAATGCCGGTGGTGTGGGACACATACTCGCTCTTGACCCTTCCCCTGGCGGCATTACTTGCCGGGATGAGAAAGGATTACCGCCCGCTAATCGCTTCTCTGATCATGGTGCTGCCCAGCCCGCTGGGTCCGTTGCCAAATGCAGTAGAACAAACCTACCCGTTGCCACCCGATTTTGCCTTGATTGTTATAATAAATCTCGCAATACGAGTCATTGCTTTAGGCTGGCTTACCTTTATGGCTTGGAAACAATGCATGGTATCTGCACAAAAGCGAGGGGTATCACCCGGGTAACATGAAGGATAAATCAGTCCGACGATTTTGGATCCTCATCATTATCGGGGCTGTAATTAGCCTTTTGAGCTTTTGGCTAAAATGCAGACCATTCCCCGCTGAATCATGGTTTTTTATTGCGGGAACCAGCCGCGGACTTCGCTACGATATTTACCTCAATCTGGCTTTATTCTCGGGATTTGCCCTCATAGTCCTTGCCTTTGCTGATCGGTTCATAAGCGCTTGTTGGAGCAGATTACTACCCAAAGGCTATTGGTTGATCACCCTCGTATTGATTCTTTTTGTCGCTTCACGCGCCTGGATGCTCTACCAAGCCTGGTTACTGGCGGGCACGCTCGGTTTCCCCATAGACGATGCCTGGATTCACCTCACCTTTGCCCAAAACATAGCTCACGGCTGTGATATCAGCTTTAACCCGGGCGAACTTTCCACCGGCAGCAGTTCACCACTGTGGACATATATACTGGCGGGGGGGCTGGCGTTGGGTATGACTCCCACTGCCATAACCTATTCACTGGCGACGGTCTTTTCGCTGCTCCTGCTGTTTTTTACCTACAAACTTGCCCTGCATCTTTGGCGCGATGAGAAGGTCGCCACAATTGTAGTCTTGTTGCTGGTTTTGGAGCATTACACCGCCTGGGACACACTTTCCGGCATGGAAATAAGTCTGTACACTGCATTGATCGTGACAGTACTATGGCTGGTAGTGCGTGGGAGGTGGCAATGGTGGGCAACCATGGCACTATTGGGCATCGCGCTTATGACCCGGGTGGAAGCCATCTTCCTTGCAGGTGCAATATTCCTTTGGCGATTATGGCACACCAGAGGAAAGGGATGGGCTGGCGTGTTGTTGGGTGGTATCGTCATGCTTGCCGTAGCTTCGCCAATGATGCTCAAATATTCATCAATCAGCGGGCAGATACTGCCGCAAACCTATTCCGCCAAGGTTGCACCGCTCAATTTCCAAACCCTGCTCATTGCGCTGGCTTGCACCGGGGCGTTTCTCACCTTCCCCACCATGTTGCCCATCTGCCTTGGCTTTATTCCTGCCATCCGGGGATGGTTCAGACAGAAATTGAAGGGCAGGGGATTTGTGCCCGCAATCATGTTCCTGCTCATAAGTTATGCAGCTTACTTTATCAAGATGGGTTTTTTGGGCTCTTATTATCGCTATTTACATCCATATATCCCCATACTGGCAATTGTAGTCGTAGGTGGCATTGTTGCCTTGAATAGCCCCTGGCGCAGAATCATCCTGGCTTTTGCTCTGGCATTAATGTTAGGTGCCTCTTTTCTGAGCGCGCCACTGTATGGCTGGTCAGTGGAAAATATAGAGCATCAACAGGTGACCATGGCAAAGTGGGCGGCTGATAACATTCCCATCGGTGAAAAGATCGCGGTTAACGATGTGGGTGCGATGGGATATTACAGCAACCACTACATCGTGGATATGCTAGGCTTGGTGGGTGACACTAGCCAGCGCCCCGACCGTTTCCACATCACCCTGGATGATTTACTCAAGGAGGATGTCCACTATTTGATTGTTTATCCCGAGTGGTTCCCCAATCTGGTGAACGACCCTAGATTAATTGAAATGGCGAGGTTTGGGGTTAAATTGCCGACAACCGCCGGCATCAAGGAAGCTGTTGCTTATTATATAAATAATAAATGAGCTAAGTAACCGGCTTTCATTCACAATGCTTAACTGTCGGATTGATTAAGTTATAATATTGCTTTGAAACGAGGGGGAAAATGATAGAAAGATATACCCGCCCCGAGATGGGCTTACTGTGGTCGGAAGGGACGCGATTTGAAACCTGGCTGCTGGTGGAACTTGCCGTCCTGCGGGCACAGGAAAAATTAAATGCGCAGGTGCCGCCTGGCTGCGCCGATGCCATTGATGCCGCTTGCAAAGGCAAGCTTAATCCTGCCCGCATCGCCGAGATAGAGAACGAAGTCCAGCACGATGTAATTGCGTTCACCACCCATGTCTCGGAGTTGGCGGGTAAGCCGGCAAGGTATTTCCACCTCGGATTGACCTCCTCGGATGTGCTGGATACCGCGCTGGGGCTGACCATCAAAAAGGGCGGGGAGCTACTTGCCAACGCTATAGCAGCAGTGCTTATTGCTTTGGAACAAAAAGCCCGCCAATATTCCCATTTGCTGATGATGGGCAGGACTCACGGCGTTCATGCTGAACCTACTACGCTGGGGTTAAAACTGGCGCTGTGCTGGGATGAAATAAGGCGCGGGGGTGAATGGTTGACCCGGGCGGTATCCGAAGCTGCGGTGGGTAAAATCAGCGGGGCGGTGGGCAACTACACGCAGATGGACCCGCAGGTGGAGAAGTTGGCAGGCGAATTTCTGGGACTGCCCATGGCACCCATTTCCAGCCAGATCGTCACCCGTGACCGCCACGCTGCGCTGCTCTGCGCCATGGCGGTGCTGGGGGGCGGCCTGGAGCGCCTGGCGACTGAGATACGGCTATTACAACACAGCGAAATTGGCGAGGTAGCGGAACCGTTCGGCAAGAAGCAAAAAGGCAGCTCCGCCATGCCACACAAACGCAATCCCATCGTGTGCGAGCGAATATGCGGGCTGGCAAGGCTCCTGCGCGGCTATGCCCAGACCGCCTTGGAGAATCAGGCGCTGTGGCATGAAAGGGACATCAGCCACTCTAGCGCCGAGCGGGTCATCCTGCCCGATGCCTTCATCGTGCTGGATTACCTGCTGGAACGCACTGCCTGGCTGGTCAGCGGCTTGGAAGTCAATGAACAGCGGATCGCCGAAAACCTTGCCCTGATGCACGAAATCTACCAAAGCCAATCAATTCTGACCTACCTGTTGGGCAGGGGCATGTGCCGTGAGGAAGCCTATCGCATAGTGCAAAAAGCAGCGTTCACCGCGCTTGAATCAGGCAAATCGCTGCGGGAGACCATCAATGCTGTTTTAGTTCCCCCCATACCCCCGGTTGACCTGGAGGAGATATTCTCCCCGGCACGCTTTACCCGCCATGTGGATGCAATACTGGCGCGCCTTTGGAAATCATAAACACGGAGTTCACATATGCAGAAGAAGGAAAAATTATACGAGGGTAAAGCCAAGATCGTATGGGCGACCGACGACCCCGATCTGGTCATCCAGGAGTTCAAGGACGACGCCACCGCATTTGACGGCACCAAGCGCGGCACCATCAGCGGCAAGGGCGAGGTTAACTGCCGCATGAGCGCCCATCTTTTCACCAAGCTCACCGCTGCCTACATCCCCAACCATTTTGTGGAGTTGTTATCCCCGCGCGAAATGCTCATCAAGCGATTGAAGATCTTCCCGGTGGAAGTAGTAATGCGCAACATCGCCGCCGGCTCGCTGGCAAAGCGGCTGGGGCTGGAGGAAGGTGTGCCCATGGCAAAACCGGTGCTGGAGTTTTACTACAAGCGGGATGACCTGCACGATCCCATGATCAATGAATTCCACATTGCGGCATTAAACCTGATGGAGAAACCTGATCTTACTCTTGTTAAACGCTATGCCATTAAAATCAATTCGGTTCTCTCCCGCTGGATGAGGAAGATCAAAATACGCCTGATAGATTTCAAGCTGGAGTTTGGCAGCCACCATGGGGTGGTGTTGCTGGGCGACGAGATCAGCCCCGACACCTGCCGCTTCTGGGACGCCCGCACCAACGAGAAGCTTGATAAAGACCGTTTCCGCCGCGACCTAGGCGGTGTGGAGCAGGCTTACGAAGAGATGCTTAAACGGGTTTTAACTATCTGATGGCAAGAAAATCCATCCTGTTGCTTTCGGGCGGCTTGGATAGCACGGTAGCCGCCGCCCTCAGCCTGCGCCATGCCCGCCCCCTGCTGGCGTTGACCGTCAACTACGGGCAGAGAGCTTTCGCTGCTGAGAAGGATGCCGCCGCTCATTTCGCACACAACTGGGGATGCGAACACCACATCGTGGATCTGCACTGGCTGGGAAGGCTCGCCCCCAACGCTTTGACCGACGCTGGCATCAAGTTGGAATCTTATGTGGATAGCGCCGGAGCCGTCGCCAGCGCGAAAAAAGCCTGGATTCCCGCCCGCAACCTGGTCCTCGTATCGGTGGCGGCGGCACATGCTGATGCGCTGGGTGCGGATACTATCGTGGCGGGATGGAACCGTGAGGAGGGCGCCACCTTCCCCGATAATTCGGCACAGTTCGCGGCAGCAATGTCCCGAACGCTCAAGGCGTTCAGTTACCGCCCGGTGGAGCTGTTCCTCCCGCTGCTGGGAATGACCAAGGACGATATTTATGAGCAAGCGGTGGCGCTTAATCTGGATATCAACCGCATTTACCCGTGCTGGGGCGAGGGTCCCGGACTCTGCGGTATCTGTGAATCGTGCCGCCGCTTCCTGCAGGCGCAGGAACACTACCAAGCGCAGAGATGATGATCCCAACTTTGCTTACCATGATGGTGCTGGCAACCGAAACACCACGAGATGCCACCACCGAGAAGGTTGAATACCTTCCCGTGGATGAACCGGCGCGCATCGTGTCGGGCTTTAACCCGGTCTATCCCCCTTCGCTGGTGGATGTGGACCTCTTCCCGGCGGTCACGGTTACCATGGCTATTTATATAGACCGCACGGGCAAGCCCATCAAAAAGGTGGATGTGACCAAGGTCAGGCTACCGGGTGAGTTTGTCTGCGCAGCGGAGCAGGCGGTGGAAAAGTGCGTCTGGACTCCTGCCAAATGGGGTGGATATCTGGTCGGATCATGGATAATTTACGAAATCCATTTTGTTAATCCTATCTATGGACCGAAAAAGGAATTGGATAAAAAGAAGGAGAAATAACGATGGAAACATTGATCTTGGATAAAAGGATAGACTACGATGGGAGCCAATTGCACAGCCATTTCGCTCTCTACGAAGCGAACATACTGGGTGATTCCATGGTAGGGTTCTTTGGCTCTGCCAATGTTGCCGATGCCAATCTGGTTGACTTGATTGATCTCACATCAAGCAACACAATCATTGCAAAGGAGATGCTCCACTTCATTATTGAGCATTTCCCCGCCGATTTGACCCTTGCCGTTTTCCGTCAGCGCCTACTGGTCGCCATCGCCCGCGAAACGCTGATCCAGCACTGTGACTGCCCCATAGAGCGCCGCGGCGATGACCTGTTCGCCAAGGACCGCAAACTGACGGTGTCAATTGCCACCATCTCCCCCGTGTCAACCCTCATCCACTTTGGCATCAATATCTTTCCCGAAGGTGCACCTGTGCCTGCTATCGGGCTTGCGGAAATGGGCGTGGATTCCCGCGAGTTTGCCAACGACCTTATGCGCCGGGTGGATCAGGAGTTGGAGAGCATCAGCCGCTCTATAGTCAAAGTCAAAGCAGTCCAGTAAGATCAATTGTGGATTATTGACCGTAACACAATTTCCAATATCGTGTTATCATTCAATTTCTATGTTGGATGTCAAGCCACAGCGAACTGCTAACTCTATCCAGAGGATTCACCCCGGCATCAAGCTCACTCTGGCGATTGTTCTGATCGTATCTGCCAGCCTCATCCCCGCTCCCGAGATCGTCCGGCTAATCCCAGCCTGCACGCTTTTGGTCGTGTTCATTATACTTGGTCGGATCACCATTTGGAGCATCGTCAAACGCTTCCTAACTCTGACGCCATTCATTGTGCTGGCAGGCATCTCGCTGCCCTTTGCCACCCCGGGCACGGTCGTAGGAACCATCCCCCTACTTGGTTGGCAATGGACTCTGGAAGGCTGGCATGGCTTTCTTATCCTTTTAGCGCGCAGTTCCTTCTCACTCCTTACCTTAATCCTTCTCAGCCTGACTACTGATTTTCCTGCCCTTTTGGAAGCGTTAAGGCGCATTAGAATACCTAAAGTGCTGGTCAATTCCCTGGGGCTGCTTTATCGCTATCTGTTTCAGTTGCACGATGAGGGTGCCAGGATGATGCGCGCCCGCAACAGCCGCCACCTGGGCAGAAGGCTCTTCCACGAACCGTTGATACTGGGGCGTATGGTGGGCACGCTATGGATCAGGAGTTACCTGCGCGCAGAGCGGGTGGCGCAGGCGATGGAAGCCCGCGGTAGTCTGGGCGGTCGGATGTTAAGTGCGAAATACAGGCAGGTTTCGCCGGGGGAATGGGTTTTACTGGGATTTGGCGTCATATTCTGTGCCGTTCTGGTCTTCCTCCCCGCAGGACTGGTGGGGCTGTGAGCCTGCTCGTGGTCACCGACCTGTGCCACACCTACCCCGATGGGATGGAAGCCTTGCACGATGTGTCCTTCACCCTCGCTGAAGGGGAACGCGCAGCGCTAATCGGTCCCAACGGCGCGGGGAAGACTACGCTGCAGCTCAGACTGGCGGGGCTGCTGTGGAGCGAAGGGAACATCACAGTAGATGGAAAGACACTAACTAAAGGAACGATCAAGATGCTGAGGAGCAGAATTGGCATCACCTTCCAAAATCCCGATGACCAGCTCTTCTGCCCCACCATCTTGGACGATATAACCTATGGGCTTTTGCAAATGGGATTGAGCAATGACGAAGCGCAGGATAAGTGTATGGTGATAATGGAGAAGTTTGACCTGAGGGGTTATGAAAAGCGTTCTGCGTTTCACCTATCCATCGGGGAGAGGCGGCGGGCGGCACTGGCTGCCGTGCTGGTGATGGAACCGAAGCTATTGCTGATGGATGAGCCCTCGGCGTTTCTGGATCCATCGGGCAGGCGGGAACTGGGCGCTCTGCTCGCCACTCTGCCCCAGGCGATGATCCTTGCCACGCACGACCTTGAGTTTGCCCGTCACCTGTGCCCGCGCACCATCGTATTGCATGGTCGCACCATTCGCGCCGATGGCGAAACCGATGCGTTGATGTCGGACGAGAAGTTGATGGAGGAAACCGGGCTGGAAGTGCCCTATTCGCTGCGGTGATAATGGATGTTTGTGGATGATCATGCGTAGGGGCGATCAGGCGGATCACCCCTTTAATACCATGATACCTGTAGCCCCGACGCCCTCGTCAGGGCTTGCGCCGGGGATGTATCTGCCGTGCCGTGGGCGGCACGGCTACATGCGTATAATGGTTAAATGGAATTGCAGGATAGGTTCAATTCATGAATTGTCCTTACCCACCTTATTCCCCATTCCTTCATTTCAGCTTGATAAGCTCTGCTATTATCCTTATAATCAAGCCCTCTAGGGAGGTTTATGATGCGAGCAATCCTTTTGGTCTGTGTTCTGTTAATCATCCTGGTGCCGGCAGCGCTGGCTGATAAATCCATGAAAGTCTCCGATGTCATCCAGCTTGCCAAAGCCAATGTCGCCGCCGAGACCATCATCGCCCAGATAGACGCCACCGATTCGGTCTTTTTGCCCGTCAAGCCCACCGACATCGTGAAGATGCAAAACAAGGGTGTGCCACAAAAGGTCATAGACTACATCATTATCCGCAACCACGGCGATGTCTATGCCACCAAAATGGCACCCCCCGAACCTGCCAAACCGCTGCTGGGCGGGGTGCAGCTCATCACAACGGGGCAATTCAAAGCCAGGTCGGATAAAGAGCTGTTCTTCGCCTATATCATCATGGTGGATAACAAGGAGATCGTGCGGCGGGAAAGCTGGTCGCAGGCATACGCCATAGGCAGCAAAACCACCTATGTCTATGATTTTGAGACGGTGCAATTTCAGACCGATGCCGGCGTGCACAACCTGGAGATCTACCTCCCCACCGCCAGCCATCGCATCGGCGATGCCGAGGCGCGCTCCAACAAGGTTTATGCCGCCCAAATCACCATCCCCGAGAATAACTGGATTCAAATCAAGCTGGATGCGGTGCAGGACAGTGTGAGGAATGTCACTTTCTCTGCAGTGAACTAACGGGTTAAATAAAAGGGACGCTGGGGAGATGGCAGAGCAGGAACGCATACTGGTTGTTGATGACGAGAGTGACATCATAGAGATAGTCACCTATACGCTGGAGAACTCCGGCTATACGGTGGAGGTCGCGGTCAACGGGGAGGAAGCCATCGCCAAAACGCAGGAATTCAACCCCGACCTGATCCTCCTGGATATCATGCTGCCGCGCATGAACGGCTTTGATGTATGCAAGGTGATAAAAAGCTCCATCTTTACCGGGCACATCCCCATCATCATGTTCAGCGCCAAAAAGGAGATTGATGACAAGGTGCAGGCAACCGAGGTGGGCGCCGATGACTACATTCAGAAACCATTCAACCGCTCCGAGCTCCTCTCCCGCATCAAGATGGTAATCAGCCGCACCAAGATTCAATCGGAGCGCAATCCACTCTCTGGCTTGCCGGGCAATGTAGCCATAGAGTCAAACATCCGTCGCAGCCTGGCGAAAAAATCACCGGTCGCCTTTGCGGTGGTGGATATAGACAACTTCAAGCCCTTCAACGATAAATACGGGTTTGACAAGGGTGATGAAGTGATCAAGGCGGTGGCATACAGCCTGCTTAAAGCCATTAGCGAGTGCGGTTCCAGCGAGGATTTTGTGGGGCATATTGGCGGTGACGATTTTACCGCAATACTCAAGCTGTCGTCCTCCAAGGCGGTGTTGGAAAAAGCCATAGAGCTGTTTGAGGAACGCACCAAGGTGTTGTTTGCCACCGAAGATATTGAGCGTGGCTACTACACCAGCAAGGACCGTGCGGGCGAAGTGAAGCAATATCCCACCAGCCTAAACCTAACCATCGGCGTGGTGGAATATGACGGGAGTTTTGATCTGGACTATCGGGCGCTCATTGACACACTGACCGAGCTTAAATCGTCGGGCAAAAAAGAGGCAGGATCCGTCATCAAAAGGGATCATCGCCTGCATGGAAACTAGACGATATAGGTCAGCTCTTTGTGGTAAGTGAACTACAACATATTTTATGTGATTATTGGAAAGCCACGACAGGATTGTCGTGGCTACATTAATATGATTGTTTTGTAGCTGCGACACTCCTGTCGCAGCAAGCCTGCCAGCGGATTAGATTTCCCCCACCGCAAACAACTTCTCACGATAGTTAACCAGCCACCGTACCAAATAAGGCAGCCCCAGGTTGGTGCGTGCCGATATCTCAAACACTTCCAAATCGGGATTAAGCAGGCGGGCAGCGGTCTTCGCCTTCTCCAAATCAAAATTTGTATAGGGGATTAAATCCACCTTGTTCACTATCATTAATTTAGCGACGGAGAAAGCCAGAGGATATTTCGCCGGTTTGTCATCGCCTTCGGGCGCGCTAAGCACCACTGCTTTAAGCTCCTCCCCCACCTCAAACTCGGCGGGGCAGACCAGATTGCCCACATTCTCTATGAAGAGGAAGGATGCGCCCTCCAGAGGCAGATCAGCCAGGGCAGCGCGGATCATGTTGGCGTCCAGGTGGCAGGCACCGCCCATGTTCTGCGTGTTGATTTGCACCACCGGGATGCCCAGCACGCCAATGCGCTCGGCATCGGCGCTGGTGCACATATCGCCCTCTATCACTACGCTGTGCAGCCCTTCCGCTTCCAGCGCAGGGATAAGTCGTTCCAACAAAGTGGTCTTACCGGAGCCGGGGGCGCCGATCAGATTTACCGCCATGATCTTTTTGCCCCGCAGGATGGATTTTATGCCGGCAGCGATGGCGTCGTTGGCTTCGGTTATCTTTGCTATGGTCTTTATTTCCATCTGGATCCTCCGTGCTCATTTATCTGTGCCAACAAGCAGAAGCCGGATTTTGTCCCCAGGGGGAATTGAACCCCCGTTTTCGCCGTGAAAGGGCGATGTCCTGGACCTCTAGACGATGAGGACGGATACAAATCATCATTTTATTATAGAATGGGCTTACCAGTCAAGGATAACAGAGGAAATCGTTGCTTGGCTTGTCATTCCTTTTTGGAAGATGCTATTATATGAACAGTGACGCACATCCTTTCCTCATTCTTTTAAGGGAAACATGTTACTTATAGCTGTTTTTTTGAGTGTTGCTCTGCTGGTTGTTGTCATTCCCATATTATTAGCCAAATCCAAGCCTGGAATTGCTCCTTTCTTATGCACACTTTTAGCAATCGCGTTCATCCTGGGTGTTTCATCTCTTTCATACACTAAAACCGACGATGAATACATTACCTTCCGGGTTGTTGATAACTTCGTCAACGGGAAAGGGCTTACCTATAATCCGGGGGAAAAGTATGAGGCTATCACCAATATAGGTTGGTCAATATTCCTCAGCTTGTTACCTCTCGCAGGACTTTCGCTTGAAATCGGATCGCGCTGGCTTTCGCTCGGGGCGGCGTTGTTCTGCCTATGGGGGGTAAGCCGGTTGGCAGATAATCTTGGCGGTAAAAAAGCAGGCATCATAGCGCCTTTCCTGATGTTATTTGTGCCTTTCTTCCACTATTGGTCCACCTCGGGATTGGAAACAATGGCGTTTTGCGCTCTGTGCGCCTGGAGCCTGGCACTAGCAACTACAACGCACAGGTTTCCGTATTATGCTGTCATTGCCGGTGTTTCATCCTGGCTGCGACCCGAGGCACCGCTCATTTTTATTGCCTGCTTTTTACTTAACTTGTGGAATGTAGATAAAAGCAAACGAATTGCTTCATCAATAACAGCTTTGATCATGTTTATCATGTTATTAGGCAGCTTATACATTTTCCGATACCTAAGCTATGGGACGCTTCAGGCTCCTACCGCTGCTTCCAAAATACCAATGGATTTTTCCAATCTAAAGGATGGTTTCAATGTCCTTGCAACATCCTTGACTTTTTCTCCAATCCTGTTCCTGGGTCTGTTTATATGCCTGCCACTGCTTAGTTCTAAGCGCATTCTGATCCTGTTCATCTTGTCCTTATGTGGAATAGGGTATTACACTTGGCTGGGATTTGACACGATGAAACAGGAAAGGCTGCTTGCTCCGTTCATCCCCGCATTGATCGCTTTACTTGCCATTGGGTTGGCATCGTGGAAGTTGTCATTAAGCTCAAATCTGCAAAACTATGTCAAAAGATTGAGTATTGGTTTGGCAGCAGGATTACTCATATTCAGCCCATATTTTCTAGCGCTGGGAAATGCCAAAATCATCAACGCCGGATTAGAAAACGGTCACAGACAGGTGGCGGATTATCTGGTTACAAACGGCTCGGCAGAGGATTGCATCGCAGTGCAGGATGCCGGCGTTATAGGATATTTCTGGCATGGCAAAATCATTGATTTATCAGGCATATTTGATCCGTCCATCATCGCCATACACAAAGCCTATGGTCGAGTATCAAATAATTCACAGCAGCTACCACCGAACCAACTGGCGGAGATGAATCGCAAGATAGCCGACTACATACTGGAGGAAGTAAAACCACGCTTTATCATCCTTGTCTACACATTCTCTGCTGATGGTGAAATTGTGCCCAGCAAACATAATCATAATCTTGGGGATGATGAAAGGTTCGTTTCCAATTACACACACCGTAAGAACTATTATTACTCTCCCATATATGTTTTAAAGCTTTATGAAGTGACCAACAGCAAGACTATACCTTCGTTTAACGGGCATATCCAAGCCACGAATCTGTAACGTAATGTATAATCAGAACATAAGGATGGTGGAAAATGGCTGTAGCTTCGCTGGTGTTGGGCATTTGTTCCATAGTGATGTGCTGGGTTCCGCTGCTGGGTCTGGCAGGTGGCATCATAGCCATAGTGCTGGCTTCGCGCGTTTATAAGCAGCTGAACGAGGGAATCGTCATAAGCGGCAGCAAGGGGATGGCAACCGCCGGACTGGTGCTGGGCATCATCGGGACCATCTTTTTGGTGCTATATAACCTTATCTGGCTTTTTATCGCACTTACCGTTTCGGAGTGGCCCAAATGGTTCAACGAAATGGATAACTTCATACATTAATAGATGTTCAGACACGATTTCTATAACGGAGGAAGTAGAGTTTGAATCCATCAGATAGCGATTTGATTCGTCACAGACAGGAAAAGCTTGGGAAAATACGCGAACTCGGCATAGACCCCTATCCTGCCCGTGCGCCCAAGGCTGAATCCACCAAGGCACTGCTGGATGATTTTGACACTCTGGTTGAGCAGGCTGCGACGCACACCATCATGGGCAGGCTGTTGGGATTTAGGCTGCACGGCAAAACCGCCTTCGCCGATCTGGGCGACCAGGAGGGCAAGCTGCAGATATACTTCAAGCAGGAAATTCTAGGCGAGGAACGATTCACCCTGCTCAAACTGCTGGATTTGGGCGATATCTTATGGGTCTCCGGTACGCTGTTTCGCACCCACACCGGGGAAGCCACGCTCAAAGTGGAGGACATGGGCATCCTGGCAAAATCGGTGCGCCCCATGCCGGTGGTTAAAACCACCGAGGAGGATGGCAAATGCGTGCTGCACGATGCCATCACCGATGCCGAGGTGCGTTATCGCCAGCGCTATCTGGATTTGATGACCAACCTGGATTCCCGTAGGATATTCAAGACGCGCAGTCTGATTATCTCCCACATTCGCCGGGAGTTGGAGGAGAAGGGTTATCTGGAGGTGGAGACCCCTGCATTGCAGCCGCTCTATGGCGGTGCCAATGCCCGACCCTTCACTACACACCATCACGCGCTCAACACACGCCTCTATCTGCGCATAGCGGACGAACTTTACCTCAAACGGCTGTTGGTGGGCGGCTTTGAGCGGGTCTACGAGATCGCCAAGGACTTCCGCAACGAAGGCATAGACCGCACCCACTACCCCGAGTTCACCCAACTGGAGCTCTATGCCGCCGGCGGGGACTACAATTCCATGATGGCGTTGTGCGAGGAATTGGTAGCGGGAATAGCCAACGAACTCTATGGGACGACAAAGCTTACCTATCAGGAACAGGAATTGGATTTGACCCCGCCCTGGCGCCGACTATCCATTGATGAGGCGTTAAAAAGCATTGTGGGGATCAAGAACGGCTTGGATGCCGGTTCCGACGAGCTGATGAAACACTGCCCAACTCTGATTCCGACATTCACGCCGAACACTCCGCGTTCCGATATCATCAAAGAACTGATTGAGCAGTGCATAGAGCCTACACTGTGGCAGCCAACCTTCCTCTGCGATTATCCCCGCGAGCTCTCCCCTCTCGCCAAAGCCTGCCCCAACGATTCCCGCGTGGCGGAGCGGTTTGAGCCGTTTATTGCCGGCATAGAGATAGGCAACGCCTTCACCGAACAGAACGACCCCGCCGAGCAGCGCCGCCTGATGACACTGCAAATGGATCGCAAAGCCAAGGGTGACCCCGAGGCGCAGGTGCTGGACGATGACTTTTTGACCGCACTGGAGCACGGCATGCCTCCCACCGGCGGCATGGGCATAGGCATAGACCGCCTTATCATGGTGCTTACCGATTGCCGCAGCATCCGCGACACGATCCTGTTCCCGCAACTGGCTGATGATAAGGGTGAACGCATCAAACTGGCGCAGGAGGAACTGGAGGAACATACCCAGCGCATATTTGGTCGCAAGCCCAACGATGCCGAGCGGCGCTATTATGTGCCCTTGCTTTCGGGGCAGGTGCCGGGGGTCAGCCACGACGAGGCGCTGGATCATCTGCGAGAGACATTGGTAGATTCCACCGAGGCGCTGGAACACCTTAAGCTGCAGTTGGGCGATATGTATCGTGAGATATTGGGACGCCAGCCCCAGGAGAAGGAGATTTTGGCGGAGTTAAGCCAGCTCAGGGATTTTGGCAAGGATCGCATGGTGATACTGCTGAAGAGCAAGCCGGAATATCAGGCAGAGCATCCCCCCATGCATCAGATTCACCTGGGCGAGCCTTTGACGGTTACCGCGCCCACATCGTGCAGCCGGGGCAGGACGATAAAAGTGACGGTAAATGTTGCCGGTGAAAGTAAAGGCAGGGCTTTTCTGGCGGCATCAATTTATCACGGCACCGAGAAGCCCAGGTTTTATACTGATAGAAGCACTTATGGCGAGGACTATGGCGGGGAAACGGGCAAACTAAGCGGAGAGTTTAGGCTCAAGGAGCATATATTTGAGATAACGCTGGATAAAAACTTAAAGCCCGGGGAGTATCAGATGCTGGTGGGGTTGTGGCTTGATCCCTATGAGCTGCCCGGCGCAGCCAGGACACTGGTGGTGAGCAAGCTGCTGAACCTGACGGTAAAGTAAGATACAAGTGTTGTAATTTAAAATAAAAATCCCCCTCATTAAGAGGGGGATGATAATCAATAATTCCGAACTACTTCACGCCACCCATTTCCTGGGACATGTCAAGCAACCACTTGCCGCCTTCCTTGACCATGTTGATCTTCTCTTCCTTGTCGCCTTTCTTAACGGTCAAAACGGCTTTGTCGCCATTTACTTCCTCTTTGGTAACGGTGACATTCTCAAATTCCTTGACCATGTCTCCACCTTTGTCCGCTTCGGTAATGGCTTTCTTCCAGAAGCTTTTACCATCGGTAACGCCCTCAAGCTCCTTGGCGCCCTCGGGGGACATGGCAGCCAGACCCTTGATCATGTCATACATTTTGTTGAAGGAATCCTGGGTACCCTTGCTCAACAGGTTCCAGCTCTTCTCGGCATCCTTGGCTTTGATAGCAGCAACGAAATCGTTGAACGATGCCTTGGGACCACCGCCACCGCATCCTATCATGGTCACGGCAAAAGCGACTAATATGACCGTTGCAAGAAACTTCTTCATGTAATACTCCTTTCAAGTATTGATGATTACGATTTGGGATTATTACCCAATTTCAAACCCATAGTATAACATCGCCAAATTGATATGGCAAATTTTTTTTTAGATGCTGTAAAGCTCAGTGACATCTATATTCATGTCAATGCGAGTATGATGTCATGAGATATTTGGATAATTTGCCGAAGGCGGGACTTGAACCCGCATGAGCTTGCACCCACTAGGTCCTGAACCTAGCGCGTCTGCCAATTCCGCCACTTCGGCGTGGATGTGCATTTTAGCCGTTTTACCTCATCCTGTCAAGTGCAGTGATCTCTTGGATGAAATCAGCGATTATTATTTACAGTAATACCTTCTGGTTATAGAATTCCTTGGGAGGCATTATGATCAGATACATTTTCTTCCTCACTATTACCATAGTATTCTTGGCGAACGGCATCACGCCGGAAATTCTGGATAAACTTCGCATTCCCCACGACCCCCCGGAGCTTAATGATGATTACATGACCACCCTTTTGGATTGCGAACTGCGGGCAGGACCCGGACCATTTTTCGCCTCCATAGGTCAGATTCCCGCAGGAACAAAGCTTCCCATTATCTTCTGGATTGAAACCCACCAGGAAGGAACCTGGATTAGAACGGAATATGACGGAAAGAAAGGCTGGATAGAAGACAGACTTTATAAAGATGAATCGCTTGTAAAATATTCCAGCAATGATGAGCCATTCACAACATTGTCACTTGAAGACCGTTGCATCATCACTCAGAGTAACTTGTTACTGCATAAACAATCCTGGGAGGATAGTGAGGTTTTAGCCGTAATCCCGGCTGGCACCTTATTGCGATGCTATTACTTCATGATGACCAATCCCTACAGCTATGGTGCTTTTGAGATTGAAGTTATGTATAACAATGTAAAGGGCTGGATAAGGTTGAAGGACACCAACACACCAATTCAAGCCAAGTCTGAAAACAGTGATAAGGAATATATCACCGCCTTATGCAAACTAAATCTCCACGAGAAACCGGGCGAGTCTGCCAAGGTAATTGATGTCATCCCTGCCGGCACGAAACTTCCACTAATATTTTGGTCAAAATATGGCTCTCCAGGTCCCTGGATCCAGACTATATACAAGGGTGAACTGGGTTGGATATGTGGAGAAAAGCATTTCAATTGGGTTGTTAGCACCAATGATGGCAAACCACTTGAGGAACGCAGAAAGAAGGAACTTGGTAATTGGGATGACAGTTTATGGGATTATCCTGCCACTCACATGATCGGCAAGGATGAGCATAAGGTCTGGCGTTCGGGTCCCGGCATTTCCTTCCCCCCATTGGAGAACGAGGATATAGTAGGCAATCTGGATTTTGATGGTTACATAGTGTTCGTTGAGGACAACTGGGCTTTGGTCAGCCAGTTCATCTGGATGGGTTGGGTGCCGATAGATATTGATGGAAAGCCCAACATGATTATCTACAGCGATCTCTCCTCCTTATATGAAGGACTGCCCCAAGCTAATCCAAAGGAGGTTGCCGATAGTAATTGGGATTACGTGAGCTTCTCTTTACACGGGGATGGATACCCTCCTGGTAATCGGCTCTATATAGAACTGGCAATCTATTTCTATTTCAAGGGTGATATTGATAGTATGGCAATTAAACCCGTAACCATTTATCAACCTCCGGAAGCATCGGAGCCGCTTTACAAGGGGGAGGCAAAACTAACGCATAGTTCAGGAATATATGAAACCGGACATTTTTATTATGCGATGGATATGCCACCAACATTTAAGTTTGATGCGCCATTTAGGCTGGACGCTACTATAAAGTGCAAGGGAGTAAAGGAGCTGGAAATCACTTATCCGCCACCACCCGAGGAATAAGATTTGCGTCACTATTTGAATAGAACACAACTATCCCATACGTTTTTCAACACTTGCTATACCATTTATTTTCACTTATAATGCCTCTCTTAGAGGAACTATGGCTAATAGATACGATGTGATTGTAATAGGCGCCGGACCGGCAGGTCTCTCTGCTGCGCTCAGGCTTGCGCGCCAGGGTAAATCAGTGCTGGTGCTGGAGAAGGAAGACCATGTGGGAGGTCTGTGCGCCACCTTATCCAATGGCGACAGCATCTTTGATCTGGGTGGACACCGCATCATCAGCAAGGATGAGGAAGTGATGCAGGAAGTCCTCACCATCATGGGCGACGAACTGGATATCCGCAACCGCAAAAGCCAGATATTGTTAAAAGGCAAATTCTTTGAATACCCGTTGGATATGAAGGATCTACTTAAGAAGATGCCGCTCTCCACCACTATGGCAAGTGGTTTCTCATATATTTTTACCAAAATTGCCCGTCTGATAGTCCCCCACAACGATATCTCCCTTAGGGACTGGGTCACCAATCGTTTTGGTAAAAAGCTTTATGATATTTATTTTGGTCCCTACACCGAGAAACTATGGGGCATGAATCCCGATCAAATTAGCGCCGACTTCTCTTCGCAGCGCATCAGCCTTATCAGCCTAACCGATGTTTTACTGCGTATGCTCAAGCTGAAAAAGGGCACGCCCAAGACCTACGCCTCCAAATTCTATTACCCGAAAAAGGGCATTGGCAGGCTTTGTGAGCGCTTTGCCGAGGAGGTCATCGCCCATGGCGGTCAGGTAGAGCTTTCCGCCAATGTGGAAAAATATTATATGGTGGGAAAGCAACTGGTTGGGATAGAAGCCGGGGGCAGGGAATACACCGCGGAGCATTTCATAAATACCAGCCCCATGCCGGAGTTATTGCAAAAATTGGATCCGGTGGCACCGCAGGATCTGCAGGAAATAAGCCGGCGCATGCGGTTTCGCAGCCTGCGTTTCATCTGCTGCACCTTTGATGTCCCCCAGGTCACCGACAACAACTGGATTTACATCAGCGAACCGCAGTATATCTTCATGCGCCTGCAAGACCTGCGCAACTGGTCACCGCACCTGGTGCCGGAAGGAAAATCCGCCCTGGTGCTGGAAATCAGCTGCAGCCGTGGCGACAAAATTTGGGAGATGCCTACCCAAACGCTTCTGGATCAGTGCATGGCTGATTTGGAAAAGATAGGCATCAGCCCGGGCATAACCGATAAACTGCTGAATTATGCTGATACCCGCAATGAACACGCATATCCCGTCTACGACCTGGATTACAGGGAGAAGATTCGCGCCGTGCTCGGGTATTTATTGCAGATAGAGAACCTGACCACCTGTGGCAGACAGGGGCTTTACCGTTATAACAATATGGATCACAGCATCAAAATGGGCTTTCTGGCTGCAAAAAGGATCGCCGAAGGTGGTCCCATGGATGACATTCTGGCAATCGCCAGCGAGGCGGCGGTGTTTGAGGGCGGCAGCAAGTTTCACAAGCAGGACACGCGGGACTACACTATAGACACTAATTAGGTTTGAGCGCTCGCTTCCGCCAGTTCATCCAGCGCTGGTAAAACGCAACCCAGCCATATCCCGAAAGCAGGCAAAGGTTCGGCTCAAAGCCGAGCCTGTATCGCATCAGCGCGTGGTTGGTGGATTGGAAAAAATAGATAAATGCAATGAACGCTATATTCACCCAAAGGAAAACCGGCGGGGGTTTTTGGAAAAATACTATGATAACGCCAAGGAACAGAATCAGATAGTAAACTGAACTACCAACGGTAATCGCCCAGCCAAAGGTCTCGGGTGAGCCGCCCGGATAAAGCTCCCAAATCTGTACCGCCCTTTGCATCACCCAAGTCAGAAAAACTCCCGGATTCTCCCGGATATACTTAAAAGTATCCTCCCTGAGCAGTTCCTCCTCCAAATACTCGGCTTCGGCGTATCCCCCCTGTTGACGCAGAGTATCAGGCTCGCGTGATACTATCGCACGATAGCGCTCAAATCCATCCGGTAACCTCCAGATATTGCCGGAATGCATCACTTCGCCGTATGCGATGGTCATGGGTGTTATCCTGCCAAAGATGTGATAGTTGCGGATGAGCCAGGGAACCGTTGTTATGATCATCACTCCGCATAATATGGCAGCGGCGAATAAGCGTCTGAAAAACGGTTTTTTCCATAGCAGCAAAATCAGCAGTCCCACAAGAAAAACAGGTGCTTGATACACCGGTTTTATATACAGCAACAAACCAAATACAAATCCAGCGGGGATGAAACGCCATAAAGAATCGCCGGCAAACGCCCGGAATAGAAATGCCAGGGCGAGCATGTAGACCACTATGGATAGTTGCTCCGAAAGGAACAACAGCGAATAGCCCAACAAGTTGGGTAACAATGCCGTGAATGCAGCCGCCAGCACACCGGCACGATTTCCGCCATAGCGCCTGACAATCAGAAATGCACAGATAATGATGAGCGGATTGAGGAGGATTTGAACATCAATAGTGAAATGGGGATTGATGCCACCAGCGAGAAAATATGTCAGGTAGGCAAAGAACGGATAACCCGGAGCAGCGTGGGCATATTTGGGAAGCGAAGGGAAGGTGGAAAAAGGCAAACCATTATAAAGATTTCTGGATGCGTCGTAAAAAGTTACACTATCCGATATTAATGCGAACGAAGGAGAGAGACCATTTGAGAGCAAAAGTGTTACGGTGTTTATAAAAACCAGCACCAACACACAAACCCAAGCCAGCCTGTCTTCCCTGGTTAGATGCATATTCTTATTCTACCACAGCAGAATCTGCACAGTATTTGAAACAAAAAAGGACGCTCAGCGGCGTCCTTTTCCCAACCTTATTGCTTATTCCAGTTTGCCCATTACTTTTTCCACTGCAGCCAGAATCTCGCCGGAGCGGACTACTGCCATCATGGCGTTGTTATCGTCGAAGAGCGGGCGATCCTCATCCAGATGCGCCACATGCTTGCGGATGGTATCGTAGGCAGCCTTGCACGATGGCGACGGTTCGGCATCACGGAAGTCAAACGCCTGCGCCGCCGCGATAAGCTCAATCCCCAACACGCCATAGGCATTATCCAAAATCTGGCGTGTCTTGATGGCGGTGGTCATCCCCATAGAGACAAAGTCCTCCTGGTCCGCCGCTGCCGAGATGGAGCCATTGGCAGCCGGCGCCGAGAGTATCCTCTGCTCATTAACGAGCGCCCCGGCGGTATACTGCGATAGCATAAGCCCGGAGAACATACCCCCGCCCCGGGTCAAAAATCCCGGCAAGCCGGCGCTGAGCGCGGGATTCATCAGGCGGTTCAGGCGGCGCTCCGAAAGCACCGAAACAGTGGAGACGCCCAAGCCCAGTGCCTCCATGGCAAACGCCAGCGGTGTGCCCTGGAAGTTGGCGCCGGTAATGACTTCCCTATCTTTGGGGAAGAAGAGCGGGTTATCCCCCACACCGTTCAGTTCTATCTCGTGCATGTATTTGGAGAAATTCCAACTGTCACGGGCGGCGCCGGCAACCTGCGGCGTGCTGCGCAGGCTGTAGGCGTCCTGCACCTTCTTGCCCTTGCGCTCCAGCAGCTTGGAACCTGCCATCAGCTTACGCAGGTTTGCGGCGACTGTAATCGCGCCGGGGTAACCACGAGCCTTGTGCAGCCGTTCATCCAGGCACTTGGTGTTGATGTTGAGCGCCTCCATGGTCATGGCAGCAGCAATATCGTGCATGCGATAAAAGCGCATGGCATCCACCAGCATCAGGCAGCCCCAGCCGCTCATCACATTGGAACCGTTGATGGTCGCCAGACCATCGCGTGCTTCATAAGTGATGGTGGGAATGCCGGCACGCTTCATCGCCTCAGCGCCGGGCAGCCGCTCGCCCCGGTAAAACGCCTCGCCCTCGCCCATCGGCACCAACGCCATTTGTGCCATAGGTGAAAGATCTCCGCATGCGCCCACCGAGCCGCGTTTGCACATCACCGGATGCACATGTTTGTTCAGCATCTCGGTAAGCGTCTGTGCGATGATGGGACGGCAGCCGGAAAGCCCATTGCATAGCACATTGATGCGGGTGAGGATGGCGGCACGCACGACCTCTTCCGGCATGGGTTCACCGATGCCGGCAGCATGCGAATAAATCAGGTAGCGCTGATACTTCTGCGTCTGTTCGGGGGTCAGCACGACCTCGGAGAACTCGCCGATGCCGGTGGTCACGCCATACATGATCTCGCGGGCGCGAATCTTCTCCTCGCACATCTCGCGGCATTCCGTTATACGCTGCAGCGCATCGGGGGCAATCGCCACCGGTTCAAATCCTACAGCAACCTTGGCAACATCATCTATGGTCAGACCTTTGCCCGAAAGGGTAATCGTCATGCTATCCTTCCTTGAATTGGTTAGTTTTAGAGGGCAAGCTTAACGAAAATCAGCGCATTCGTCAAGGGGTGAGGGAATGAAGAAAAGGAGTAAAACTACCAGGGATTGTAAAACTTTGTAAACCAGCCAAATCCGTGCAACCATTCATAGAAAATCGCGAAATTGGATATCCTTAAAAAATATACGAATGCTAAAAGTATGTTGTAGAAATAAAGAATCTTTATCTGAACCGAGCTTATACGATTGTTTCCGGCTATTAGAATAAACAATGGCAGCAATAGGCTATATTGGTATTTCTCATAAGGTTTATCTATGTTTAAAAGGACCAGTGAACCGACCAGGATGGACAGGAATAAAAACCTGCCCAAATGATTCTTCTGCCATAACACGACAAGACAATATATTCCCCAGGCTGCAAATACGCAGATGACCAAACTGTGGAGCATGGGATGGATACTGTAAAAGACCAGGGCAAACCGGGCAAAAATACCGTAGGTCAGGGTTGGATTAAAGGGGAGCATAAGTCCGAAAAAGACACCTATCAAGCCCAGAAGTAACAATACCGGTCTCAGTGTGAAGATGCGAAACCCAATCGGGAGCAGGATAAAGCCTATAATGGAAAGAGTAAGAGTGATCTGCCTGGGCTCAATAGTCCATTGTTTGTTTTCAAAAGCATCACTCAAAGGGGGTTTTACACCATGCCAGAGCAGAAAAAGCGGCAGGAACGCCAAAACTGGCAATAGGAGGCTTAGCACACACTTGCGGTCTCGTTTATCCCCGGAAAAGAGGTAGAAATAGATGAGCGGGACAATTAAGTAAAGCTCACTTTGCCTGTTCCAAGCCGTTATAACCAAACCCAGGGTAATAAGAAAAACCCCCAAAGGTTTGTTCCTGCCAAAGAATAAACAACCTCCCATGATCAAAGCCATGCAAAACACTGCGATCCCCATGCCACCAAAGAACAGGGAGGAGGTAAAGATGAAGGGTGAGATGAGCCAGGCTCCCAAAGCAACCGGATTAAGCTCTTTAAAGCGCCCCGCGATCCAATAAATCAGAAGCACGGCAAAGAGCCAAAACGCCACAGAAATCAGCCGCAGGTAGAACCAGGGCATGTCAACGATTTTATACAGTGTAGATGCGATGATGTAGGGAAGCGGTCCTGTAACGACCTGGCAATAGTTGACTTGCATGAAATTGGGATAATTCTCATAAAAATAGATAAACGCCGGGTAATGGTAGTCAACTTCGTCGGGATTTGGCGGATAGTTCAAACCGTTCGGGATGATGATCGCCAGCAGGAACGCTATGGGAATGATTAGGATGAAAAGGGCTTTGCTTGGGATTTTATTTGCTTTTTGTTCCATTTTTGAATAACTATACTATATAAAGTTATACTATTACAATCGTCCAAAGCAATTTGGTGATGGGAGCAAATTCAAACAAGCCAGGGATTGATATAGGAAGGTTGACCAACCTTTACTGGAGTAAAAAAAGCAACCGCTTATTAGAAGGGAGATTAGATTCATGAGCAGAGTACTTATTATCATGGTTTTGACGACATTATTGTTGGTTCTGGCTGCGGATACAGGCGAAAAGGCACTGCGGGACGATCTGGCAAGCACCGAATCCAATGTGACGGAAGCTCCCTATCCCGGCGCCGAGAAGGTGGATATGACCGCGGTCACCCCCGAGGGAGCCACCGGCAAGCCCGATGCTGATGGGCTTTATACCCCGCCCAACGCCGACAAGCTGCCCAAGTGGTATGTGAGCGTCTGCCAGTGCATAGACCTGCTGCTGCCGGCGCAGGCGATGATCATGGCTAAGGACTATAACGATGCTTATACCGGTGCCTATCTGCTGAGCCTGGCATCCAGTCAATTGCACTCCTATGTTTATAACAATATGGAGGGTAAATCGGCGGACATCGTGTGGGATGCAATTTCGGCGATTGACCGCATGTATGCCGATACCAACTCAGCGAGTTATTCCGGCAAGCCATTGGCGAAGGGCGCGGAATATCGGGAGAAGATCGTCAAGATACGGAACGACTTCCGCAATTTGATCAACCCCGCGGGGAAGAAGTCGGTCAAGTTCGCGCTGCCTGATACAAACGGCCAGGGATGAGGATAGGATAACCCCAGGATTGGGGGATGGTATTGTAGGGAAGGGGGTTTATACCCCTTCCGGTGCGATGCTTGCATCGCACACCATGTATGGCACTACCTTCAGGTCGTGCCGCCAGTGCTGGATTACACTCTGCCACGACAAGAGTGTCGTGGCTACATAATAAAACAAACAACTCGTAGCTGCGACAATCCTGTCGCAGCTTTGCCTCATCCCTTGCCCCTCTCCTCGTTACTCTGTAATGGTATGGTTAAAACGACAAGCCTCCCGGGGCGGGAGGGGTTAGAATAGAGGAAAAAGGAAATAGCGGGATTTGAGAGGGAGAGCTGATTCCCTACTGGGCACAAAAGCCCGACCATCGTAAT
>Ga0315280_10002195_pt1 | contig 31925 bp, 27 predicted proteins | sample YL17G06_40_MG_FD_203697 | JGI IMG/M metagenome (GOLD analysis project Ga0315280, IMG submission 203697) | Sediment microbial communities from Yellowstone Lake, YNP, Wyoming, USA - YL17G06_40 | ecosystem: Environmental > Aquatic > Freshwater > Lake > Sediment | place: USA: Wyoming | collected... | reverse complement strand
CAGCAGGTGGAGGTTCGGTAAGTGACATACTGTTTTTGGCACCGATATTATTCTTTTCTGTATGAAACCAGGCAGGAGTACCGGCATAGACGAAGTTTGCTGGATCTCCTAGGTTGAACTGGGCATCAAAAAGACCACAAGGTTGGGCTTGGACTCGCCAAAAGTAGGTTATACTTTCTTGAGCTCGACTTGGAGCTGCTGGTGCCCCTGCTCCTTGCTGCCAGCTACCCCAGAGGTTGATGTCGAGGTTAGCAGTTGGCGGGCTTGGGTCAAAATACCAATACCAGGAAAAAGTTTTATCGGTACTCATTTGAAGTTGATATGAAGTAACTGTCCCAATAAAAGGATTCCAGTTAAAATGTGGTGTAGCAGTATATTGAGTGCCAGTCGGGCTTACAATGTCGGTCGGTGTCGGACAAGCAATGCTGACATTATAGTCAACAGGTTGGGTATTATCATTTTCATTTGATTCAGCAATTGCTCCAACAGTCGAATCTGGAGGGGGATAATCATAGGAATCGACCAGAACCCAGGCAGTTTTTGGACCAGCACTATCCGGCGCAGTAAAGTAAATGTCTAAAGTTCTTGTTCCACCAATCTCAATGGGAGTGATACAACTTGGATTAGATGAAGTACATTCTATTGTATCCGTGGAAAAATCTACCTCTGCAACGGGCTTAGTCGATCGGTCTTTGAAAAGGTCAACATAGAAATTTGTCCCTGCTGGTGTAGCAGCAGTGCCATTGTTTTGGATGGTGAAAGTACCCTTGACTGCTTCATTTGTCTGAATGATTCCATCATCTGGGGTGGCCTCTGTGACTGTAAAAGAACCCAGTACCACTGTTAGGTTCGGCTGAGGAACAGGAGGAGGTGTGGGTGTCGGTGTTGGAGTTGGAGGTGGAGGTATGGTTGGGGTTGGAGTATTGGTAGGTGTCGGTGTTGGACCGGACGGTGTAGGTGTGGCAGTGGGTGTCGGAGTTCTTGTTGGCGTAGGTGTCGGTGTTCTAGTTGGTGTGGGTGTCGGAGTTCTTGTTGGCGTAGGTGTCGGTGTTCTAGTTGGTGTTGGAGTGTTGGTGGGTATAGGTGTTGGGGTATTGGTTGGATAGACATAATTTACGAGTGCAAAATAATGAGCTGTACGCACTTGAGCTTCTCCTGAGGGACCATCATAGTAATGTCTTAAAGCGAAACCGATCCAATGCTGGCCTTGTGAGGCGAAAAATGGAAATTGAACTGTATTATCGAGAGTAAACTCATGATACCACAAACCGCCACCAACCGGGACTGTAATAACCCCGGAGCTTGGATAAACATAATTGCTCAATAAGGGGTGGGCATAATCGCCATCGAACACAATATCATATTTGTACTTAAAACCATGATTTTGGATACATGGGATATTGCTATAGGTATAGAAGCGAAATCTACCTGCAACTCTGACGTTGGCAGGACGTTGGTAAGTCGAATTATCGAGCGGAGAAATCCAGTGTCTAACGCTATCCCAGTCGATGGCGGTGGAGGACCAAGTTCCCGCGACATCATAACAAGAACCATCATGACCACCCGCATAAGAGAAATCATCACCAATATCCATTGCGAAGACAGATTTCGAATTTGCCAAAAACAAAAGGAGAGAAACTAAAAATACTGCCAGTTTTAAACTATTTTTAAGCATATTACTGTAAAAGCAGGGTGCTTGGGCCTTCTATTTCATCCATCGTCGCCAGATCCTGACCCTGTCTTGCCATTAGGTAAACGTAATCTCCTATCTTAAGATCGCTCAGTCCAATTTGGTGAAGCTGGCCTTTAGTCCCGGCATCCGTTTTAGGGAGACTGGTAGCAATTGTCGATTCACTGGGACTGGTTTTTCTCCAATCGGAAAACTTCGCCAAAATGGTTTCGGAGGTTATTGTCACCGTCCAATATTTTATTGAACCGTCAGGGCGAGGGCTTAGAGATTGTATAGTAATCTTCCCGTCCTTGGGGAAGACTGCCGTTATTTGCCCATTAGCTGAAGCCAGGCCTTTTTCCGGTAATTTGTCAGTATTAGTCGCCGTGGTTTGTTGGAATGAAGGGTTTGTTTCTTGTCTGGGAATAATAACGGCTAATATTACTCCCAAGACAATTGCTCCTATTGCCGCCGCTCCAACCAAGAGAGGAAATTTTGATGGAAGAAGTTGCCGAGGTTTTTTCTCTGGAGGTGAGCTTCCTATCACCGCATTTGGCACAGGTGGATTGGGAGGCTGATTTTGGGTAGGATTAATCATTACTAATTCTAAGATAAGACAGAGAAAGGCTGGTTGTCAAAGATCAAGTTAGACAATATTGCTTCTTTTTAGAAAAATAATTAAACTAATCACTAACTTATGGTTTGGTTTCAGGATAGAATATTGGCAAAAATTGATAAAGATTTCTTAGACGAAATCTTGGCCGAGTGGGGAGTTGGTAAAGTATCCTTTTTCAAAGCAGTTTCGGGTTGGCAGAATTTGGGGATCCTGGTCAAAGTAAAAAAAAGAGATCTTCTTTTGCGGATATTCCGGCCCCGAAAGTGGGCTAAAGAAAAAATATATCTTGAACTTGAACTTGCCAATCATCTTAAGAATAAAGGCCTTCCGGCAGCACAGGTTTTTCAAACTAAAGAAGGCAAAATTCTGGCCCTCAGGCGCATTGCGAGGGCAAATCTCCCAATTGCTCTGATGGAGTTTTTGCCGGGTGTTTGTAAGTTTGATTTTTCCGACAAAGAAATAGTGACTGCTGCCTCCCTTTTAGGCCGGCTACATCTTGCTTTAAAAGATTTTTCTTCTCCCCATAAAGCAATAAAGTGGTATGTTTTGCCCCATCTGGCTTTTCTTAAAAGAGAGATGAAAACAAGCCACCAAGACGGGGGATTGATCCAGCTTTTTAATAAAGATTTTGGTTTAATGCTTAAAACTTTCAAGAAACATAAAGTTACACTTAAGCCTGCGACTTTAATCCACGGCGATTTCCATTTTGCCAATTTGCTTTTTTCTGACTCTCATATTTCTGGCGTTTTTGATTTTGATGCAGCAAGGTTTACTACTCCTTTGTGGGATCTTGCTATTTTTTTGGGAAATGTAAAGATTCAATTTTGGGAGCATCAGGGCCGGGATTTTCCAATAAGAAAACTTCAAAGACTGATCCTTGATGGTTATCTTAGCGAAGCTAAATTAGAAAAGGAAGAGATTCTATTGTTATCATTTTTGGTGAGGATTTTCTTCTGGCAAAAAGCCGCGTGGGCAAAAAGAGAAATCACCGCCGGTAATCTTTGGGCTCGTCAAGTATTGGATTGGTCAATCCTTGCTTTAAAGGAGAAGTTTTAAGTTGGTTTTATCCCGAAATTTTTCTGTCTTGTCCTCGACACCTGTAAAACTAACCTTTTCTTTAGACGAGACCTCTCCGAAATTCACCTTCGCAGGCTCAGGTTCAGTTTCGGCCTCTCTGCCAAAGAAAAGGAAGTTTTAAGACGGTGTCTGCGGAGGTCAGAAAAATTTGGGAAGATGGTTACTCTCCTTTAAATACAGCGAGGTTTTGCAAACCGTGTTCCCTCACAAAATGCCTATCGTGCTGGGTAATTCGATTAATTGCCCACCAGGCTTTTATTGTGCTATTATTACGGGGCAAAATGCCAGACTATCCTGCTGTTTTTAAAAAAGTTCAAGAGTTGATTTCGCCAGGAGAGGAAGAAAAGCCCTTAAAAGTCCTTTTTGTGGCAACGGAAGCCTCACCTTTTGCCCAAGTTGGCGGTGTAGGGCAGGTTTTGTTTTATCTTCCAAGAGCTTTAAGAAAACTTGGCATTGACGCCCGAGTTTTTATCCCAAAATACGGCATAATCGATGAAGAAAAATATCCGCTTGAGACTATTTTTGAGAGGCTTAAGGTTTCCACCGGTGATCCAGGAAAACCAGTTCTTATCTGCAATGTTAAATATCAAGAGGAGGAAACGGACATTCCTACTTATTTTTTGGAAAATATGGAATATTATGAGTGGCGGGCCAATGTTTATGCATATTCTGATGACCACATCCGCTGGGCGCTTTTGAATCGGGGAGTGTTGGAGTTTATTCATGAGTTAGCCAAGAAAAGAAGGAAAAAAGTTATTGAGCAGTGGGTTCCTGATGTTATCCATTGTAATGACTGGCAGGCCGGCCTCATCCCTAATTTTATAAAAACCGTCTATGCCAAAGATCCTGTTGTTTCTCAGATTGCTTCGGTTTTTACAATTCATAATATTCATTATCAGGGGATGTTTGACCACCGTAATGTTTCTGAGATGGAATTTGATGACGGAAAAAGCCCAATTCCTTCTTTTTTTGACAAACGCTTGGCTCAATTAAATTACATGAGAAGGGGGATTATTTATGCTGATGCTGTAAATACAGTTTCTGAGACTTATTCTCGGGAGATTTTGACTCCTGCCTATGGCGAAGGTTTGGATGGATTACTTCTTGAACTTCGCTCAAAATTATTTGGAATCCTAAACGGTCTTGATTATGAGGCTTTTGATCCTTCAAATGATAATTTGTTGGTTGCCAATTTTGACAAAGAAACCCTCTCAAAAAGGAGCGAAAATAAAAAAGCCATCCAGAAGGAGTTTGGTCTTCCTCAGAATAAGGACATTTGTCTTTTGGGGACGGTTGGTCGGCTTGATCAACAAAAGGGAATTGAGCTTATTATTAAAATTCTGCCCCCACTTTTATCCAACTTTCCTGTTCAGTTTGTTTTGGTTGGAGGAGGAGATCTTGTCTACAAGCCCGCTTTGGAGGATATTAAGAAAAAATTTCCTGATCAGGTTGGTCTTCATCTTCTTCCTAATTTTTCCTTGCCGAGACTGGTTTTTGGTGGTTGCGACATATTTTTAATGCCCTGTCTTTTTGAACCTGCAGGTTTGACCCAACTTGAGGCAATGAGATATGGAGCCGTTCCGGTAGTTAGAGCAACAGGAGGTTTAGCTGATACCGTTGAAGATGTTGATATCCAAAAGAGGACAGGAACTGGTTTTGTCTTTAAGCCATATGATTTTTGTGCTTTTTATGGAACAGTAGTTAAGGCTATTACTCTTTGGTATGATCAGGAATTTTGGCAAGCTTTGGTAAAAAGAGTGATGGAGGTCGATTTTTCTTGGGACAAAGTGGCAGAGAATTATTTGAAGCTTTACCTGCGGTCGCAAGATATTTTGGCGGGCAAATTCGCCAAGGGAGAAGAATACTAAAAATACTAATGGCAAATGGTTTGGGCTAACTTTCTTCATTTTTACCAGCCACCGGATCAGTCAAAATTGATGCTTGATAAGGTGGTTAACGAAGGCTACCGTCCATTTTTTGGCGTTTTAAAATCTCATCCTAAAGAAAAAATAACTGTCAATTTCTCAGGTTGTTTAACTGAGCTTTTAGTGGCTAATGGATATTCTGATGTAATCCACGATCTAAGACTTTTAGCCAAGCGCGGTCAGATTGAATTTACAGCCAGCGCAAAATATCACCCATTTTTGCCTCTTCTGCCATGTAAGGAGGTCTTAAGGCAAATTAGGCTAAATGAGGAGATAAATAAAAAGTTTTTGGGCCAAGTTTATAAGCCAGTTGGATTTTATTCGCCGGAAGCTGGCTATTCTTTTGAGTTGGCAAAACTTGCTCAAAAATTGGGATATCATTGGACGATTGTTGATGAGGTTTCCTATTCCGGCCGCATTTCTTTGGGTGATTATAATTTTTCTGTCACTCCTGGTTTTTACTCCGGTGGCATTGATTTAAAAAGGATTGTTGGGACAACCTCAAGTCATGCAAAGTATGTTGACTATTCCAAAATTTACAAAGTCGCAGGTCTTTCCAGGTTCTTCGTTTTCTTTCGAGAGAGGGTAATTTCTGATGCTTTGGCTTCCGGGCAGATTAAATCGGCTGATCAGTTTTTGGAAGTCTTGGGGAAAGAGCAAGAAAAAAAACGTTATCTTTTGACAGGAACAGATGGTGAGGCATATGGTCATCATCAACCTGGTTTGGAGAAAGTTTTGGACGAAATTTACAGCCGCAAAATCTTCAAAACTGTAACAGTCTCTGAGCTTGCGAAATATTTTAAGAGAGAAGAGACCGTTTCTCCTTATCCATCAAGTTGGGGGACAACCGAGCAGGAAATGCAGGATATGAATTATTATTCAAGATGGTATCATCCTCAAAACTCGATCCATAAAATGCAATGGGACTTTACCAATTTTGCAATTGAAATTGTTAATAAGGCAAAGGAAGGGAAAGACAAAAATTATATGGATGCGCGCAAAAAGCTTGATTTTGCCCTTTACTCCTGTCATTTTTGGTGGGCAAGCGCTCAACCTTGGTGGTCAATTGAGATGATTGAAAGGGGAGCATATGCCTTGCTTGAGACGGTAAACGCTTGCCAAACTGCTACACCAGGCGAGAAAAGAAAGGCAAAAAGGTATTATCATAGAATTGTGGAGACGGCTTTTGATTGGTTAAGACGCGAGGTCGTTTGGGATTTGTCCCATCAACATAGTTAGGGACTAGGTCCAAGGTGCCAGGTTATGGTTTTTATTTTTTTATAAACTGACCCCTAACACCCAAAACCTATTACCTAAGCAAAACGTCTATGAATCTTGCACTTCTTTTGCATATTTATCAACCACCAACCCAATTTGCCGACATCCTAGCTAAAATCTGCGATCAAAGTTACAGAAAAATTATAAAAATTCTGCTTTCCAACCTCGAGGCTCGTCTGACTTTAAATATTTGCGGTTCATTAACTGAGCAACTTGCCAGAGAAGGCCACCAAGACATTATCGAGAACTTGAAAATTTTGGCAAAACGGGGCCAAATTGAATTAACAGGATCCGCCAAGTATCATCCGCTCTTACCCAAAATTCCAAGGAGTGAGGCAGAAAGGCAGATAAAATTAAATGACGAGACTAACAGAAAGTTTTTTGGTGAGGTTTGGAAGCCGGTTGGTTTCTTCCCGCCTGAGATGGCCTATTCCCGCGAGGTAGGAGATCTTATTGAGGGACTTGGTTTTTCTTGGATAATCTTAGAGGAATATGCTTTTGATCCGGCTTATGGAAAACCACGGGAAGATGTTATCTACAAGCGCAAAGGCAAGAAGTTGCGCATATTTTTCCGCAATAAAGATTTATCAGTAAGAATTGCCTTTGGTCATATTTCGTCGCTGCCTGCCTTTTTTAAGGCCGTGTCCGATCATATCAAACGAGAAGGCTTTCTGGTTTTGGCGACGGATGGTGAGACTTTTGGTCATCATCAGCCCGGTTTGGAGAATTTTTTGGGCCAGCTGCTTTCTCACCCAGAAATAAAAACCTTTACCTTATCTGAAATTTTGGCCCAAGTAAAAAAGACAAGAGAAATTGAGCCTTTAAGGTCAACCTGGGGAATCTCAGAGGAAGATTGGTTGTCAGGCAATATTTATCCAAAATGGGATATACCAGGCCATCCCATCCATCCTTTGCAATGGAGATTAACTAAATGGGTCATCGATAACGTGGCAAGAGCAGAATCAAGGTTAAGAATTGGGGAGTTAGACCCAAATTTATGGTCGGAGTGGCAAAAAGCACGAGAGACTTTAGATAAAGCAATAAACTCTGATCAATATTGGTGGGCGTCGCATAATCCTTTGTGGCATTATCCAATGGTTGTTCGTTCAACTGAGTTGCTTTGTGAAGTTGTTAATTTGACACCGGGGATTTCCCAGGCGGAAAAAGAGAAGGCCCAAAAATTGGCGGAGGAGATCGTGGAAGAAGGCCGCAGGCTTTGGGGTGAGAAAATTATTGATCAGTGATTACGGATACAAAGATAAGTTTGGAGGAGATAGGTTCTTATGCAAACTCTGAAAGTAGTTTTTGTCGCTTCTGAATGTAATCCGCTAGCAAAGGTAGGCGGGCTGGCAGATGTTGTAGGTAGTCTGCCAAAAGCCCTGGTTAATCTTGGACTAGAGGCTAAAATTATTCTTCCAAGATATGGCATTATTGATAAAGAAAAGTTTCCTCAAGAAAAAATAGGCGAGGGCGAGGTCTTTTTTCAGGATAAACTTGAGAAATTCAGGGTGCATAAGACTATTCTTCCTAATTCCCAAGTTGAAGTTTTTTTGATTGATCACCCATTTTATAGCAAGGGCGGTGTTTACCTGGCAGCTGATGCCACACCACATGGGATAGATGAAATTACTCGCTTTGCTTTTTTATCAGAGGCCGCGCTTGAATTTTTGAAGGACTCAAAGTTTACTTTTGACATCATCAATTGTCATGATTGGCATACCGCAATAATTCCTGATCTTATAAAAGTTAAATACAAAAATGTTGATCAGCTTGAAAAGGCAGCAACTGTTCTTACAATCCATAATTTGGGTGTTAAGTACCAAGGGGTCACAGATCCATCAATCTTGCATATTTTGGATTTGGATGAAGACAGCTTGCCCCAGATAAGAGAGGATTTAGCCTCGGGCGATATTAATTTCCTCCAACAGGGAATTTTGGGTGCTGATATTTTAAATACAGTCTCACCCCAATATGCCCAAGAAATTTTAACAGAAGAGTTTGGTGGCGAACTCTCTTCCTACCTGAACCAAAGAAAGAAGAGGCTTTTTGGAATTTTAAATGGCATAGACTGCGAGATTTTTGATCCCAGAAAAGATCCCATCTTGGTTCAAAATTATGACGCTTTAACTTGGCGGCAAGGCAAGCCGGCAAACAAAAAAGTACTAGAAGAAAAACTGGGATTTTCAGACGATGGGAAAATGCTTTTAGGTTTGGTTTCTCGACTTGACGATCAAAAAGGACTTGATATTCTTCTTCCTGCCATACCTTCCATTTTGGCAATGGGAATAAAAATTGTTACGTTAGGGAAAGGCGATCCTGGCTATGAGGGGCAATTAGGTGATCTTTGTGGAGAGTTCGAAGGGTCGATTTCTTGCAACTTGAAGTTTGATCCGCTATTGGCTACTCAAATTTATGCAGGGGCAGATGGCTTTTTGATGCCTTCCTATTTTGAGCCTTGTGGCTTGGGTCAGATGATTGCTATGCGCTATGGCACAATACCTGTAGTTAGGGATGTGGGCGGTTTGCATGACACAATTGAAGATGGGGAGACGGGGTTTAAGTTTTCCGAATATACCTCTGAGGCTTTAATTGGAGCGGTAAAACGAGCTGTTTCATCGTATAATGACTTTCAAAAATCACAAGGAGGCACATGGCCAAAGATGGTTGAGGAGGCAATGAGACAAGATTTTTCTTGGGCAAATTCAGCTAAAAAATATCTTGAACTTTACGAAAAGGCAATTCAGTTGCATAATATAACTACATAAAGATGGCAAAATTCGTCCCTGACATAACCACAAGAAGATGGGTGGTAATTGCGCCAGGTAGAGTACAAAGACCAAAAGAGAAAGCTGGTCAGCCAAAAGAGTGTCCTTTTTGTTCGGGAAATGAGCAGCTGACACCGCCTGAGGTTTTTAGGATTGGTCCGGGAACAGCCAACACGCCTGGTTGGAAGGTGCGGGTCGTCCCCAATAAATACCCAATTACAGATATGCATGAAGTTATAATTCATTCCCCCGACCATGAGAAAGATTTAGAAGATTTGCCTCAAGACCAGGTTAGACTTGTTTTGGAGGTTTTCCGCAATCGCTACCAGGCCCACGCTCCCCACGGTAATGTCCTTATTTTTTGCAATCATGGAGAGCAAGCTGGTGCTTCGCTTTCCCACCCCCATTCTCAGCTTGTTGTCATTCCATACCAGATAAACCTTGAGGCAATAACAATGGAACCCCAAACTAATCAAATCTTGGAAAATACCCATTTTTCTGTTTTTTGTCCAGATTTCTCCCAGTGGCCGTACGAGGTTTGGATTGGTCCGAAAAGGAGGGAGATTCTTTTTTCCCAGATTTCTGATGAGGAGATTTTTGATCTTTCTAAAATTCTCCAAGATATCTTAGTCAGGCTTTGCAAAAAATTCCCCGAGTTGCAATACAATTTTTATATTTACCACACCAAGGATTGGTTTGTGCGTATTATTCCGAGGCTGGTTTATAGAGCAGGATTTGAATTGGGAACTGGACTTTCTGTCAATATTGTTGATCCAGAAGACGTCGCCAAAGAACTGCAAGAGATGCAATGAATCTACCCAATAAAAAAATCTTCCGTGGTTATGATGTTAGGGGTATATATCCTGCCGAGTTAAATGAGGATGTAGCAAACCTCGTGGGAAAAGCGGTTGGAAGTTTTTACCTTAAAAATGGTGTAAACTTGGTTGTTGTTGGTCAGGACAACAGACTTTCTTCCCCAAAATTGGCATCCGCCTTGATTTCGGGACTTTGTTCCTCTGGCTGTAATGTGGTTGATATTGGAATAGCCATAACGCCGATGATTTATTTTGCCACTTGGGAGGCGGGATATGACGCTGCAATCAACGTTACCGCTTCTCATAACCCTAAAGACTACAACGGGTTTAAAACGGTTTTTAAAAAATCAATTATTACGGGAACCGAAATTTTAAGACTGATTGAGGCTGGAAATTTTCTGAAGGGAGAAGGAAGCGTCAGTCAAAAATCAATAAAAGAACAGTATTTTGAAAGAATTTTAAAAGGATTGACTTTCGAGAAGCCTCTAAAAGTGGTTTTTGATCCAGGAAATGGTACGGCCACTTTTTTTGCTCAAGAACTCTACTGCAAAATCGGCTTTGAAGTTATTGATCTCCACGGGGAATCAGACGGTAATTATCCAAACCATCCGCCTGATCCTCAACTTACTGCAAACTATCAGGATATGGCAGAACTTGTTCGTACCAAAGGCGCCCATTTGGGTATTGCTTTGGACGGAGACGGAGACCGTTTAAATTTCTGTGATAATAAAGGCAATTTTGCAAGTGGTGATTTGCTAATCGCAATTTTTGCCAAGCAAATTTTAGAGGCAAATCCTGGCGGGAAAATTCTAGTTACTGTTCTTACTTCCCAGGGAGTTTTGGATTTCATAAAGAATCTTGGCGGACAAATCGTGATGTGGCAGGTCGGTCATGCTCCTTTGAAAAAGAAGATGTTGGAGGAGAATACAATTTTCTGCGGGGAGGCGGGATCAGGACACACGTTTTTTGCTGATAAGTATTTAGGATATGACGATGCACTGTATGGATCTGTTCGTCTTTGTGAAATTGTCTCAAATAGCGATAGATCATTATCTGCAATTATAGGAGAAATCAAGAGGGAAATTCCCGAGTATTTTGTAACTGAAGAAAAAAGAATCGCCTGCCCCGATGGGTTGAAATTCGATTTGGTTGAAGAGGTGAAGAGTCAGTTAAAGAAGAATTTTGAGATTATAGATGTTGATGGGGTGAGATTTCAGACCGGCAGTGGGTGGGGAATAATTAGACCTTCTAATACTGAACCAGTTTTATCAATTAGAGCTGAAGGGAAAACGCCCAAAAAACTTGAAGAAATAAAAAAAATAATTTCTAGAAGTTTGGAAAATTTCAAGCCCAAAGTCAATTTAGTTTGGGGTTAAAATGGTTAGAAAACCGGCAATAGGAATAGATATTGGAGCGACCAACACAAGGATTGGTTTGGTTTCCTATGATGGCAGGCTTGTAAAATCAACCAAAGTTTTTTCCAAGGCACCAAACGATCTGGTTAGGCAACTAAAGTCTTTTATCGATCAGAAAATCGAGGGAATTGGTATTGGTGCGCCAGGACCGTTGGATTTAAAGGAAGGCCGGATTTTAAATACTCCAAATTTAATCTCTTGGCGTCAAATTCCGATTGTTAAGATTCTTAAGGAAGATTTTCAAACTAAGGTTTATCTTGAACGGGATACTAATGTTTCTTTGCTCGGTGAAGCTTGGAAAGGGGCGGCTCAAGAAAAAAGAAATGTGGTTATGCTCACTCTTGGTACGGGAGTAGGTGGGGCAATTATGGTCAATGGCCATATTTATCATGGAACTCATGGTGTGGGAGCAGAACTTGGCCATATAAAAATTTCTGATAAAGGTCCAACTTGCGGTTGTGGAAATGTTGGAGACTTAGAAGCCCTTTTGGGAGCGAGAGGAACAAGAGAACAATTTGATATCTCCCAACCCGAGTTAATTGATAAAGTTTTGACAGGGGATAAAAAGGCACTAAAAATAGCAGAAAAATTAGGTAAGATCTTAGGAATCGGAATTGGCAACTTAATTAATATCTTTGATCCAGAGCTTGTTATTATTGGTGGGGGAATCTCAAAGATTGGTGATGTTCTTTTGGATCCTGCTTGCGTGTCTGCCAGAAAAGTTGCTTTAGTTCTGCCACTTCGGGCGCAAATTGTCACTTGGCAGTTGGGGGATGATTCAGGAATTTACGGAGGAGCAAAACTGGTATTTGAAGAGGGACAACTTTAACTTCCTTGGGTAGGGGATTCTTGAGAGATTTGTTTGGGTGTTACACCTAGTAGCCATAGCACAGCTTCTTTCTTATAACGTCTATCGCCGCGAGAATTGATTCGTATTGCTGGCAGTTTTCCTCTTTTACCCCAGCGCTTGATGGTTAGGGGAGAGACGCGAAGGATTTTGGCAACTTCCTTGACAGTTAATAGTTCTGGCCAATCATCACCAATTGCCATTTTTTACAAACCTCTGGGTCGCAAGATATCACAAAGGTAATTTCTATGTCAAGGGACAGATTACTTAAGTTCAACTTGCGCTCCAGCGGCAGTAAGTTTTTGTTTTGCTTCTTCAGCCTGCTCTTTGTTAACACCAGTCAAGATTTCTTTTGGTGGTGCATCGGCAATGTCTTTGGCATCTTTAAGACCTAGTTGTGGATTGATTTCCCTTAGGGCCTTGATGACAGAAATTTTATTGGCACCAGAGTTGGCCAAAATGACATTGAAAGTTGTCTGTTCTTCTACCGGTTCGGTTGGACCTTCAGTGGTTGGTCCTTGACCTTGTGTGGCAACAACAGCAGCGGCTTGGGGGACAGCGCTTACGCCAAATTTTTCCTGTAAAGCCTTAACGAGATCAGCTAGCTCTAAAACTGTTAGTTCCTCAATCGACTTTATAATTTTCTCCAGTTTTCCGTCGCCTTTTGTAGTTTTTGTGGCTTTTCTCTCTTTTTCTTCTTCACCTTTTGCCATCTTTTTTCACCTCCTTAAGAGTTTTGGGATTTACTTTTTAAAATGTAAATTAAATTTTGCAAATTAGCTTGTAATGTATAAACCAAACCATAAAGTGGTGCTGAAACTTGGCCAACCGTCTGGCTAAGTAAGATATCACGGGGAGGCAAAAGGGCAAGTATTTCAACTTCTTGACCATTAAGGTGGTCTTTGCCCAAAAATCCGCTCTTTAGGCTTGGTGAGCCATGAATTTTGGCAAACTGGGCAATTATTTTTGTTGGTGCAACCTGGTCATCTTGGGCAAAAATTGCCGCCGTTGGTCCCTCAAGCTCAAAAGTAGCAGTCATGGATGGTAAATGAGAAGTTTCTTGGAGTGCCCGCTTGATTAAAGTGTTTTTGGCCACGAGGATTTGTGCATCAACTTCCTTGAGTTTTTCCCTAAGCTCAGAAATTTGCGAAACTGACAAACCCCGATAATCGGCAAAAAAGACAGCCTGACAATTTGCCAGCTTTTCTTTAAGTTTGGCTACTAATTCTTGTTTTTTTTCTTTTTTTGGACTTGGCATAACATCTTCCGCAGATTAAAATCTGCGGTTGTTGACCCTGAGGAAGATGTTTTCTTTGCTTCAATTCCTCCCCCGATAAATCGAGGGTTTCCTTGAAGCGCAGAATAAAAAAAGCACTCTTACCGAGTGCGAGAAATTTAATAATCTTGCCTCGGTAGGATTTCTTTTTTAACCCTTCGATATACTTAGGGTCCTACTGTCTTAGAACTTGTTAACTATAAATTATTTTTCCCTCTTTGTCAATTAGGTTTTTGAGGGGAAAGACTTGAAAGGTCGACTTTAATTCCAGGGCCCATCGTTGAAGAAATAACTAACTTTTTAATTCTTTGGAGGCCAATGGCGGTTGTTAAAGCCAGAAGATTTTCTTTTAATTGATCTTTAACGAATGAAATTTTACCAAAAGTTGTATGAATTATTGGTACTTTTTCTTCAGACTTGTATTCAATTTGGCCCTGGGAGTGTTTTTTTAGTGCAGTTTGAGGATCGGTGATTATTGTGCCTGATTTTGGATTGGGCATTAAACCCCGAGGTCCTAGAATTCTGGCTATTTTTGCCAAATGGGGCATGAAGTCTGGGGTAGCAAGAACAAGGGCAAAGTCTTTTTGTGGTTTTAATTCTCCATTTGTAATTTTTTCAATTGTTTCCTCATCGCCCCAGATTATACCGTTTGAAGCTTTGCCATTAGGTGCAAAAACTAAAATTTTTGTTTTCTTGCCTGTACCATGAGGAAGAGTAACAGTACCCCTTGCTCCCTTTTGTTTTAAAATTATGTGGGCTTCACAAGAGGCGTCGAATTGGGCAAATGAGGTCTTTTTTAGAAGCTCAAGTGCTTCTTCTATCGGATATAATTTTTTATCGTCAATCAAGTGTTTGGCGTTTTGGTATTTCTCACCTCTGATTCGGGTAATCTTCCTCGTCTTTTTGAAGATTTTTTCCTTCTCTGGTAATATTTTCTCTTCCCCAATTTTTTCTTCAATTTCCTCTGCACCTGGCTCTAATTCCTCCTTTTCCGGCTTTGGTTTGGTTTTTTTCTTTTCTATCAGAGGCCTTTTTATTTCACCGATAAGACCTTTGACTGCTCTTTTACGAGAGGTTTTGATTTGTTCTTGGCCGCTGCTTGATAAATCAATAACTTTTATTCTGGTCGTTCCCATCCAAATTACCCCCTCATTTGGTTTAATCTACAATTTCTACTCCCATACTGCGAGCTGTTCCCTCAACAATCCGCATGGCTGATTCTAAATCTGTGGTATTTAAATCCTGCATTTTGTCTTGAGCAATCTGTTGTACCTGATTATGAGTGAGTTTCCCCGCAGTTTCTCTGCCTGCCGTTTTTGCTCCTTTTTCAAGGGAAATGGCCTTCTTGATCATCTCTGAGACTGGCGATTTTTTTATTACAAAAGAAAAGGTCCGGTCCTCATAGACGGTGATTACAGCCGGGACAACATTTCCTTTCATATTTTGGGTTTTTTCATTGTAGGCCTTGCAAAAGTCCATGATCGGTAGTCCATGCTGACCCAAAGAAGGCCCAACCGGCGGTGCCGGCGTTGCTTCACCGGCTGGTAGATTAAGTTTTATGATTGTCTTTACTTTTTTTGCCATATTAGTCTTCTTTATAAGGTAAACCCAATCGTTGATAGATTGCTAGATCTGGATGTGGAGTACTGACTTGATCTTTGGGCCAGCAATCGGGGCAGATTCCATGAGTATCTCTAACTTCAATACCAGGGTATCGCTCTTCAAGTAAAGTGAGAGTTATCCAAGGGGAAACTATGGCTGGACTAGAACCGTCCTTGACTGCTTTTTTGACTTGGAAACGATGGCTGGCAGAATTTTTGCCATCGATCGTTCCAGCACAAGTTGTAGCATAAAATTTTTCTCTTTCTTCCGTCATAATTTTGTCACCTGTAAAAAGTCTAGCTCGACTGGTGTTTCTCGGCCGAAAATTGAAACTAAGACTTTAACCTTCCCTTTTTCCTCATCGATCTCATTGACAGTTCCTAAAAACTCAGCAAATGGTCCATCAACAATTTTCACCGCCTCACCAACTGAAAAAGCAGTTTTGAATTTTGGTGCCTCAAGCTCTGAGAATTTCCTAATTATTTCAACTTCCTCATCTGGTAGAGGAGTGGGCCGATTCCGCACACCAACAAAGCCTGTTACGCCAGTTGTTGAGCGGATAGCCAGCCATGACTGGTCATCCAGAACCATCTTGACCAAGATATAACCGGGAAAGATTCTTTCTTCTGCTTCCTGCTTTTTTCCTTCCCTTATTTCAATTTTTTTCTGGGTTGGTACCATGATTTCAAAGATCTTGTCGCCTAAGCCCTCAGAGGTGATTCTTTGATTTAAAGTAGCTCCCACTTTCTCTTCTTGACCGGCGTAGGTATGAACGACGTACCAGCAAGCTTTTTGGCTGTCTTGCCCGCTGGCAGGCAGATCATCTGTTTTTTGATCAGGTTCTACTTTTTTCTCTTGGGGTTTGGCTTTCATCTTTTTAAGAAAAATTCAGTCAGTTTAGCCAAGAAAAAATCCATACCTCCTAAAAAAAATCCTACTGCAACCGAAACGCCAAGCACAACCAGAGTTAATTTGATAATTTCCTTACGGCTTGGCCAGACTACTCGTTCCATTTCTGCTTTTACTTCCAATAAAAAAGAGACGGGTTGTTTTTCTGCCCATTTGATCATGTTGGTGCATATCTTAGCATATATTGCGAAATTTGTTCAAGGCAAAACGTTCTGTGTTATAATAGTCTTTGCCCAAAGGCCACAAAGTGGGCATTTTTTTGAGGTCAATTATGAAAAAGATTAGGAAAGCCATTATTCCTGCTGCTGGTTTTGGCACCAGGTTTTTGCCGGCGACCAAAGCCATGCCTAAAGAGATGTTACCAATTGTCGACAAACCGGTTATCCAATACGTGGTCGAGGAAGCGGTTGAGGCGGGAATTGAGCAAATTATCGTTGTCACTGGTTGGCACAAAAGGGCAGTCGAGGATCATTTTGATAGACATTTTGAGCTTGAAGCAAGACTTGAGGCAAAGGGCAAGACTAAAGACCTTGAGGAGATAAGAAGAATTTCAGACTTGGCTGACTTTGTCTATGTTAGGCAAAAAGAACCATTGGGTAATGGCCATGCAATTTTGGTTGCCAAAGACGTGATCGGTCAAGAGCCTTTTATCATGCTTTGGGGAGATGATTTTATTGATGCTTCACCGTCAAGGGTTAAGCAAATGATTGCCGCTTTTGAGAAATACCAGGCTACAATCCTTTCTGGTTTCAGGACCAAAGAGGAGGAAGATACCTTAAGATATGGTTTTGTAGGGGGCAAGAAACTCAAGGATGGAGTAATAAAGGTGGAAAAGCTGATTGAAAAACCGGGCCCGAAAAATGCTCCCTCGGATTTGGCCGTTGTCTCAGGCTTTGTTTTTAAACCGGATATTTTTGAAGCGCTTGAGAAGGCAATCCCAGATACGATTGACAAAGGAGAAGAACTTTATTGGGCAGATGGAGTCAATGTGATGATGAAAGAGGGTAAGCCTATCTATGCTTTTGAGGTTAAAAATGGCAAATATTTTGACTGCGGATCACAGCTTGGATACCTTAAAACAGTTGTTGAGTTTGGTCTTCGACACGAGGCGATCAACGGCGAATTTCGAAAATATTTGAGGGGCCTTAAGCTGTAAAGTACAAGTTCAGAGAACACGCTTCACAAAAACACGAGTGCCTTGTCTTTGGTATCTAAATCATTTTTTTCAGGCCTCGCTCCCGCTCGGGCCGACACCGAAAGATTTTTTGATTGGGTTAGGAAAATCGCAGTCGGCCCTGCGCGAGGTTTTGTAAAGCGGTTCTCTTCACTATCTTCCTGCCACTTTACTTTTCTCTTTCTGAGTTTTACTATTTTCTTGCTAGGATGAAGCATTTGGCTATTTTTGAAGGAAGTGCGATTGCCGACATCCTTTCTGGCAAGCGGGCAATTGAAGGTAGGTTCTCTCAAATTAAGATTGCCCCATTTGGAAAAGTCTCAGCCGGCGATATAGTTTTGATGAAGTCACCTGGCGGGCCGTTGATGGGTGAGTTTGTGGTTGATCGGGTTTTGTATTTTGACCACCCTAAAAAAGAAGAAATTGAGGAAATAAAAAGAAAATTTAAAAAGGCTTTACGGTTGGATGAGGATTTTTGGTGGAAAAAGGAAAAAATCAGTTACGCAAGCCTCATTTTTATAAGGCAGGCAAGTCAATATTTGACTCCACCAACAATTGTTAAAAAGCGCGATTTGCGAGGTTGGGTAGTTTTGGGTTAAGATCAAGTTGAAATGCGTTTTGTCTATCACGACCAAAAGAAGCACCCCTTTTCTCACCAGATCTTGGCTGCCTTTGGAGGAGGAATTAAGGGGTCTTTGACAGCTATTATTGGGGTAATTCTTATTATTAATGGTTTTATCTTTGTCCAGATTGTTTATCCCTCTTTTTGGTCTTTTGCGGTTGGTGCCCCTTTGGTTTTTCTGGGGGTAAGCATTTTTATTATCGGAGTTTATGCTTTTTTTGCCCCGATTTTTTCCTTTGATTACTCAATCTCCCACTGCCCATTTTGTAAAACGCCGGTAATTATTAAAGATAGAGTTTGGGAGGAGTGGACCTGTCCAAAATGCAAAAAGAAATATAAGCCGGCTAAAAACCACCCCGAGCATCTTTGAAGTTCTATGGCTTACAAATTTTGTCAAAATCATCTTACTGAGCTTTATGAAGCGATAAAAAGAGGGGATATGGGAGAGATTGAGGAGGTTGAACATGAGCTCTCGTCCCAAGAGGAGTGCGTGGCTTGCGCTTATGCACTAAAAGCAAAAGGAGAGGCAAAGAAAGAATTGTTGGGATTCTTAAAGAGCGAGGGATTTGCTGTTGAAGTGCCTGAAGAAAAAGGTCCAGCTAGCCGTCTTGCCTTCTGGGTTGTAAGAATTGGCATTTTTGCTTTAGTTTTTTTTGCCTTCTGGCTACCCCTAAAGAACTTCTTAAATACGCCAATAATTTTTATAATTGCTTTTATTTTTGGGGTCTTGGTTTTTGTGGTTCTTGAGCAGTTTTTGAGCTAGATTTGCTCGGGAAACGCGATTTGCAAAGCGTTCGGTGTATCTTTTGGAGTTTCATTGTTCTTTCCCTGTCCTCACTCTGTCCTCGCCACGCCAAATTTTCATTTTAATCCTAATATAATATGTGGCGTGGCTGCGGAGGTTTGCAAATCGGTTTCCCTCGCTAGGCAAAAGGAAGCGACCATTTTTGGGAAAACCTCGCGTAGCCAAGCAATTGTAAAAGAAACAAATCACTTAAAGATTTGTTGAGCTTTGGCGAGCGGGAGCGATACCTAGAGATTAAAGTCACAAATAAATTTAGCTAAGGTAATCGCGTTTTTCCCAAAATGTGTCGCCGCATTGTTATTTTTGGTTGTATGTTATACTTTTCAAATTGCGCCAAAAACTTGAAAAGTTCGTATACCCAGCCTTCCTTTTCTTTCTATCCCTTTGGCTTTTCTCACCTCTTTTGAAACTAACCTATCCTGCTTTGCAGCCATCAGTTGAGCCAACAGTTTGGGCTCAGGGAGAGTTTATCAAAAATAATTTTCCCAACTTATCTTGGAATCCTTTTTGGTATTTGGGCTATCCTTTCAGATTTTCTGGCCCGCCGATTTTTGTCTATCTTTTGGCCTTTCTTTCAAAAATTTTTGGAGTCTCAGCCCCAGAAGTTGAGAAGTGGTTTGTCTTGATTTTACTTTCAATTATCCCTGTATCGCTTTATATTTTTGCCTCTTTTCTTTTAAAAAACCGACTTTGGGCATTTTTAGCTTCAGTTTTTTTCCTTGTTGTGCCTTCTTTTGGATATGTTTTCCCCCAGGCATACTCGTCTGGCTTTAATGCCGGTCTTGGGCCTTGGCATTTTGTCGGTTTTTTAACCTATGGTGGGGGACAAAGAATTTTGGGTTTAGCAATTTTGCCCTTGGTCTTCCTTTTCTTTTGGCAAGCTTTAGATAAGTGGAAACATTTTTGGATAGTCTTGGCCGTAACTTTCTCCTCCTTTTTATTTTTGTCTGATTATGTCACGTCTATCTCATTTTTGATAGGAGCTTTGGTAATTTTGATCTCTTTAGGTTGGGATAAGTTGGGGCGAGCCTTAATCCTTTTGGTCCTTGTTTTTTTATTAGTTTCTTTCTGGTACACGCCCTCTTACATCCAAAATATTTTATTTTCCCCTTCATTGGCTGGGAAACCACTTAAAGATATTTTAACGGGGTTAATCCGCTTTTTCATTGTTCTTTTACCCTCACTTTTGGCAGTTTTGGCCTTAAAAAAAAGGAGGGTAGAAGTCTCATTTTGCATCCTTTGGCTTTTTTTATTTTTGTTTTTGACGCTTTTGTATTTTCTAACCGATCCTGATTTTTTAGCTGAATACTCAAGATTTTTTCCTGAGATTGACGTAGGTATAGCATTGGCTTTTGGGTTCTTGGGCGTGGTAGCTATCGGCAGTAAGTTTTACCGAAAAACCTTATTGGTTGGAGGTCTGATAGTCCTTGTAGCTGTTGCTTTTTTCGCTCGGCTTATTTTTGGTTTACCAATTGTTCATGTTCCACTTAAAGTTGAGCCTGAGATTACCGATCAGTTAGAAAATATATCAAAAGGTCAAAGAGTATATCTTTCTGGATCGACTGCTTTTTGGTTTAACTTTTTTGCACCAGATATTCCTCAAGTCCGGGGAGGAGTTGATCAGGCTGCAATTAATCCTTTCTGGGCCCATGCTTCATATCAGATAAGGGAAGGCGAGAGCTTGCAACTTTCAGAAGATTGGTTGAGAGCCTTAAGAGTAGGATTTGTTGTAGTTCATGATAAAGATTCAAACGAATATTATCACGATTTCAAATACCCTGAAAAGTTCACCAAATTTGATCAAGTCTTTGGCAACAACGGAGGAGATAGAATCTACCGGGTTCAAGGTTCCGAACTTGCAAGGATAGTTAAAAAAGATGGCTTAGAGGGGTTGAAAAAACCAAAGGACGGATCAGATAGTGAAAACCTAGGAAGATATATCTCATGGCTGGATTACGATCAACAGAGACTTCCGCAAGTTTCTTGGATTTCACCTTCCCAAATCGCAGTTAAGGCGTCAGATTTGAAGGAAGGAGAGGGAATTTCATTAGGTGTGACTTGGGATCCAGGATGGGATGCTCAATGCAAAATGCAAAATGCAAAATGCAAAATTAGAATTTTAAAGGATCCGATTGGCAACATTTTTGTTGACCCCGCGACGGCGGGAGATTTAGAAATTATTCTAAGGCATGGGTCAAGGATTGATAACTGGTTTGGTTATGTTTTGAGTCTGGGAGCATTTCTGGCCCTTATTTTCTTTCCTAAATTAGAACCAAAGCTAAAAAAGCTAACACCGGAAAGCTTAAGGAAGGAATTTGAAGAGGAGGAATAAGAGAAAAATTAAGTTGTTGAGATAAAAAGAATCAGAGGGTAAAATTAAAAAATGACTTCAGCCCTTAGGGTATTAAAAATTGCAGAAATAATCTTCGGTTTTATTGTTTTCCCTTTTGTTGTTATTCTCCTCAATTATCGATTAATTTGGCCTCAATTTTTCGGTGAGTTCACCCAACATTTAGGCTCAATTGAAGTCTCATATATTTCGATGGCCAGATTTATCTCTGACTGCTGGCCAAATTCTAGCTGGCAGCCCTTTTGGTATTTTGGTTTTCCGATGCATGTTTTCTATACACCTCTTTTGCCTTTTTTGGAGATTTTGGGGAAAGTTTTGGCTGGTTGGTCTTTTGCACATGGCTATCGATTTTTGACTGGTTTAGCCTATGTTTTAGTACCGGTAGGGCTTTACTTTTTTAGCTGGTATTTAACCGGAAGAAAGATTGGGGGGTTGGTTGCGGCGTTTATTTATAGCTTTTTACCCTCGATTTTTGCTTTTTTAATCGATGGAGTGCGAGGAGACTTTTTGGCAACCGAATTTGAACCGCGGCGTTATACGATTTTAGTTCGTTGGGGAGAAGGACCGCACACTTTTGCTTTATTCTTTGTTCCATTAGCCGCCCTCTTTTTCCTTTGGGCTCTTAGGTCTGGCACTTTTAAAGCCTGTTTGCTAGCTTCAGTTTTTATTGTCTTGACAGCCTTAACTAATGCGATAGGTCTTTGGGCTATTGCAATCTTTGCCTTGTCATTAGCGTTGGGGGAGTTGGTAAGGGGAGTTAAGTTTGGCGATGTTTTTAAACCGACAACAATAACAGCTTTTTTATCAGTTGGTTTGGCTGTTTTTTGGTATAATCCATCATTTTTAAAGACATTTTTCCGCGAGGGGGGTGGAACTGTTACTTCGTTCGGCGCATTTGGACCGTGGGGACCACTGGGTACAATTTTGGCTCTGGTTGTCTTTTTCTTTGTAATAAAATTTTTGCTGAAAAAAATCAGCAACTTTTTTCCAGGACTACCCCACGGTCTTTTTTGGTTCACTTTCATGTTTCTGATTGTTTATATCTACTATTCTTCAGGGGAAAATCGGTTAGAACTTGTGCCGCAGGCTTTGCGTTTAAACACCGAAGTTGATATGGCACTGGCAATATTACTTGGAGTTTTAGTTTCAGGGATTGTAGGCCTTTTCTTTAAATTAAAAGTTCAATTTAGCCAGATTCTGGCCTGGGGCCTTTATTTCATCTTGGGAGCAGTTATCTTATTGCCTATATTCACGCGAGCACAAACTCTTTCTCAAAAGATGCCCAAATGGGCTCAACCTCTTGAAGCAGCAGGCAGAGATTTAAAAGATACTTCAGAATATAAGGTAGCCAAATGGGCGGAAGCCAATACACCTCAAGGAACAAGAATTGTTGCGCCGGGTAATTACGGTTTTTTCTTAAATTATTTTGTCGATGTCCCGCAACTCCGCGGGGCTTTGTATCAATCGTCAACTCACAGGTGGCCAGACCATATCTATTATCAATTAACGAATGGCAAGGACGCAGATGTTTCTTTGGCTTGGCTTAAAATCGGCAATATTTCCAATTTCATATACACCACAGGTGGTTCGCAAGAAATGTATAAAGATTATAAAGTCTCGTGGGAAAAATTCGATGAGATTTTGAAACGTGTTGAAGAAAGAAATGGCGATATTTACTACCAGGTGCCTCTTTCCAATCCAATACCAGCAAAGATCATTGATTTGGCTAAAATGAGCTCCTTAAAGGAACCCTTTAATGCTATTGATAAAGAGCCAATTTTTGCCTACGTTTCCTGGATGGAGGAAAAAAGTGATAGAAAGTTGGAGTTTAAAAAAATAAATAATGATCAATATGTCATAGCCGGAAACTTTAAAGCAGGGGAGGGAATTTTAGTTCAAATGACTTATGATTCAGGTTGGAGAGCTAAATTAGCCAATAATGGCCAAAAATTAAATGTGAGAAAAGATTCCCTAGGATTTCTTGTTATTGAGCCTGGAAAAGAAGGACAACAAGAGGTTATCTTAAATCACAAAACAACTACCCTTCCAATCTTGGCAAGCTGGTTCGTTACAATTTTTACGGTTATAATCTCGGCGATTTTGCTAGTTAAATTTTGGTCCCAAAAGCCTAAAACTCTGCTCCCGAAGGAGACTGCAGAGGAGAAAAAAGAGGAATGGTGATAGCAGGAGAGAAAGAAGTCTTCAAAAGTTAGGATTATGAAGAATAAATTAATTAAATTTGTTGGCTTAATCTCGCCACTTATTCTACATGCCGGATTTGTTGCTGTTGTTATTTATTTTGTCTGGCCAATTTTGGTTCTCTACTTTAACCAGAAGCCCGCCGTTGGTATTGACCTTTTTCTTTCGGTCGATTTTGTCACTTATATTCGTGATCATTTTAATTGGCCATTTTCTTCTTGGAGATATAACTGGTATGGTGGTATGCCTCTTACTCAAACGTACCCGCTTTTGCATTTTTACCTGATTCAACCATTACTCCATTGGTTTAGTGCGGTTCAGGCTATTCAGGTATATGTTTTAGCTTCAATGGTCTTATTTTGCATTTTTTCCTATTTGTTTTTCTATTCCCTATCCAAAAGCAGGGGACTTTCTGTTGTATTGGCTGTGGCGACGGCTTATTCTTATAACCTTTGGAGTGCTTTATATTGGGCAGGAAGTATTCCTTACACGGCGACCATGTTTTTATTACCGTTTTCTCTGTATATGGTAGTTCAGGCATTTGAAAGGGGTAACAAAAAGTATATCTATTTTGCGGGATTACTTTCAGGTATTTTCATACTAGGCCATCCGCAAAGTTTTATCGCCTATACAGTTCCTCTTGCCGCCATACTTATTTTGTTTTTTGGCTCCAAAAAGGTGAAAATGTTTGCTTGGGAAAAATTAGGTGTAGTTTTTATTTATGGACTGATAATTCTTTTTGTAGGTTTTCCTAAAGCTGGGATTGGGCTTGAAGTACTTGGTCAATTGACGAATGTTGTAATGAGTGCCTTTACAAAGGGTGCTGAACAGATAACTCAATCATACATTGCAGAGGCTGCCAAGGAAACCGCAGGATCCCCTTTTGCAAGGATGTTTGATGTTGTCCGTAGAACTAACCCCCTGTTTTTTTGGACAGTTGGGTTTGGGTTGATCTTTGCCTTTTTAACTTTGCTTCCCACCTTGCTTATAAGAAGAATGATTAGTCATTACAGTAAATTGTTGTTTCCGATTGTCCTAATGTTTGTTTATATGTTTTTGTTTTTATATTCATTTGTAATGGGTATTAACCCACTGACCGGAGGTTGGTTTAGGGCGTTTTGGCCGTCGATGACGATTTTTGGAGCAGTGGTAGCGGTAACGTGGAGGATAGCAACTGACAATTTAGAAATTATCATCGGAGGTTGGGGGGACAAACCATACATAATAAGACGGCTTGGGTGGGTCTTCGGAGGTATAAGTAGTCTAGCTATTTTATTTGTAGGTATCTCTTTTTTGCAATCTACGTATCGGGCATTTGAAAAAGAGATGCTTGGTTATGTATCTGAAAGTAGTAATTTCCCAACAGCATTGGCTTTGAATTTAAAAAAAGGCGAATGGCCTGAAAAATTACCCAAGTTAGTCCCAGATTGGATGGATCCTAACGACATTACCTATCGTTACTACAATATGGATGCTACAGTCAATATTTGGTGGGGAAGTGTTTACAAAATGCCATTGGCAAGGGGATATTTGGATGCAGCACCCAAAGGGTCAAGCGGAGAAAATTATGGAGGTTGGCAATATTGGCAGAACATTACTTTAACTAAAAATGAGGTTGTTGAGAGATGGGATGTCTCTGAGGAGTTGGCAAAACAACAATCCAAATTTTTACTTGACTGGCATGCAATAAGATTCATGGAGGCGGCCCCTACTTACGGTCGGAATTATACAAGTCTGCCGTCAAGCTACATCATTGAAGACCCAGAGATTTTGGATAAAACCGAAAGCGTGGAAGTTTTTAGGCCGGGGAAATATTTTCAGATTGAAGGGCGAGGTTGGGATATACCAGACAATTACCAAAAATTAACATATTTCGCAATTAAAAAGGAGGTCATTTCTCCAATTTATAATGCTTCAAATGCCCCTTCAATACTAGTAATCGGTGACAGAATTGGTCAGGATACAATGATGCGAGATTTTGCTTTTTTGAACTTAAACTCCAAAAAAGCAATTATAGTTCAATGGGACAGGCCAGTTGATGATTTAACCTCGGATCAGCTAAAAAATTTTGACGTAGTCGTTCTTTACCGCTACAAATACAAAAATAGCAGAAGAGCATTTTCAAGACTTGAAAAATACGTTAAAGAAGGAGGCAATTTATTCATTGATACTGGATCAGAACAGAAGGAAGCGATTTATTCAAACTTGCCAGCAGTCTTCCCTTTTGCAGGTTCGGACCGTAAACCGCTTGGTAAGGAGTGGGGTTGGCAGGTTCAGGAACATAAAGTCACCAAAGATATCGACTTCAATCAATTTGGTGAGCCGATTTATAATGACCAAGGCTGGAGTTTTAGTTATCCGGTGGGGGAACTGCGAAATGGGGCAACCGTTTTAGTTTCTAACCATCAAAAGCCTATCTTAATTGCTTATGGTTTGGGTCAAGGAAAAGTAATATGGAGTGGAATGAATTTTCCTGGTCATTTGCTGAGATACAAAAAAATAGATGAGGTTAAGCTATTTAAGAACATCCTATTTTATTTTAAAGATTTCTCAACCGATAAAAACATCCAAGTTGCATATTCACGACCGTCGAGTGAGAAAGTGATAATTAAAGGAAGTGGTGCCAAGGCGATCTTATTTAAAGAAGCAGCCTATCCCGGATGGACGCTAACAGTTAAATCAAACAATCAAAGAAAACAATTGCCAATATATCAAGCTGGCCCTATGGTTTATGGTTACATGTATGCAGTTCTGCCTGAAAATATGCGCAACGCATCTTTTGAGGCGACTTTTGAGTATCATGGAGAGTTAGTGTATAAGATTGTTTATTTGATTTCTGCGTTGGCAGTAATTATAGTTTTGGACTATCTGTTTATTGGGGCCAAATTGACAAGATTATTTAGTCGAATAACGAAGCCACTGCATGGAAAAGTCTGGGAATGGTGGGAGAAGGAAGAGGAATATTAAGTTTTCTCTTGAGCAAACAGGAATTGAACCCGATTCAAGTCAGACAAAGAAAAATTGCAGAACTAGCCACAGGCAAAATCTTGGATGTAGGTTATGCTGACCATCCAAACCCATGGCCCAGCATGGGGACTAGAAATTATTCATGGAATTATTAAGCAAAATCTTGAACCTTTTAAGATTTATATATCAAATTATTGTTTTTTTTCGTTTGAATATTATATTTGAGCTTCCTTTAATGTTGTGGTTGTTTTATCAAGTGAAAAAATATACCGCGATAAATAGCTTGAGGTTAGCATTCCTCTATAAATCGACCAAGGCACTTGATGTCTTGAAGATACCAGGTGATATAGTTGAGTGTGGAGTCTACAATGGTGGTTCAGCAGCCGTGTTGGCATATGCATCGAAACAATCCAAGATGCACCGAAAAATTTGGTTATTTGATTCATTTAGAGGATTGCCTAAACCTACGGCCAAGAATGGTAAGACTGTCCTTGAGTACTACCGCACAGGCTGGCTGTTTAAGGGCGAAGTCTCTAAAGTAAAAGAGATTTTCGGTAAGTTGCAAATTAAACAAGATAAGATTTACATAATTGAAGGTTGGTTTGAAAAGATATCTCGTTCTATTAAAATACCACAAATTGCTATTCTCCATATCGATGTAGATTGGTATAAATCAGTTAATTCATGTCTTAATAAATTCTACGATAGTGTAGTTCCGCGTGGGTTTGTCATTCTTGATGATTTTGAATGGAGTGAGGGTTGTAAAAAAGCAACGATGGAGTTCATTAAAAAACGCAATCTCAAGGCAGAACTTTTGAGGGTAGATTCTACATCAGCCTATTATTTTCAGAAGCCAGCTCAAGAATAAATCTTATTAACAACCGTTGAGTCTTTTGGGTAGAAATGGGTTAGAAAATGAGACCAAAGATAATTTAACCTAGATGGCGGATTTAAAAAATAGTACAAGTGTTTTTTCAATCAAAATCACCAACCTCGAAAATTGCTCTTATTGCAAGTTACGCCCTCTTTATTTGATTGTTTAGTAATCGAAGCGATGATTTATTTTTTATAGAAATGTTTAAACCCATTGAATCCAGGCAAAGAAAAATTGCAGAATTAGCCACAGGTAAAATCTTGGATGTAGGTTATGCTGACCATCCAAACCAGTATCTTAAAGGAGAAGTGATAGGTTTAGATCTCATAGAAGTTGGAGCTGGTGTCCCAAAAAACTATAGAAGGCTAGTTGTTGGAGATGCACAGAGAGTTGACAAATTATTCGAGCCTCGCAGCTTTGATACAGTTGTAGCAGCAGAACTTATTGAACATTTAGAAAATCCAACACAATTTTTAAGAGGTATTCGAAGAATTTTAAAAGATGCCGGTAAGTTAATTCTTTCTACGCCTAACCCCTATCATTTACCTACGATAATTGTTAATGCCCTATTTTTACGTCCTGAATTCACTTCTCATAAAACTCATGATCCTTACCATATAAATTTATTTCCATACCGCAATATGGTTACGCTTCTGGAACACTGCGATTTCTCAGTGGTTAAAATCGTTAATGCTAATGGATTAGTATTTGATCTAGACAAAGGGCCAATCATTCCTTTTCCCAAGGCATTCAGCCAAAATTTGATTTATCTTGCTAGAAAGCGTCTAGGTGGGTAAGGTGGTGTCAAACTTTAATTCGAGTTAGTTTAGATAACGAATTGAAAAGAGCGTTGTAGGTGTACTTCCAGTCAAATTTTTCAACTTCTAGTGTTGCCATTTTGGCAAGTAACGTTCTTGCTTTTTGATCTTGTAGGAGCAAGACTATCAATTTTGCAACTTTATTGCGATCGTTTTTTTTAGTAAGTAAGAAACCGTTATTGATGGTACCTTCTTTAAGAAATGGTTGTTCATAAGCTACAACCGGTAAACCACATGCCATTGCTTCAATAAGTGTAAAATCACGCCCGCCTTCCAATGTTAGCGATAAAAATATCTTACTTTTGGCAAAAATATCAAAAATTGTTTTTTTACCCTCATGAGGAAGAAAACCAAACAATTCGACATTTTTTGCAATCTTGTTTTCTTTGATTATCTTTTGGAGCCTTTTTTGATTTTGAGTTGTAGCAGTGCCGACTATTGATAGTTTGGCAGAAGGGGTGACTTTTACAACCTGAGACCAGATATTAGGCAAATCAAAAACACCCTTGGTGTAATCTAATCTTCCGGCAAAAACAGCATCATAGATTTTATTGCAATTATTGCGATATTTTTTAAGTTCGTTAATGTGGATACCGCCGCCAATAAGTAATAATTTATCTGACTTCACACCTTTTTGTCTAAAAAATCGAGCGGTTTCTTTATTGTCTATAAGGATTAGATCCGCTTTTTTTATTGCTAAATAAACACTTAATCTTTGAAACAGAAATGATACAAAATTGAATATTCGATTTACTCCTTTATTTTTATTCGCCTTAATAAGGTGGTAAAATCGAGCAACCCAGAAAACATCATTTTTCGCCATTTTTCTTGCAAAAATAGGCAAAACATCAGGAAAAAAATCTGAGGAAGAACAGACGATGGTTTTGGGAGGAAATTGTTTAAGAAGTCCGTATGTTTGAAAAGATCTTATAAGATAAGCAAAAAAGATGAAGATTCTTTTTTCTGATTGGTCGAATATATTAGGTTTAAGGAAAATTAGATTAACTCTTGTATTTTTCCAGTGGATTTTAGCGAATTTGGGCAACACAACATAGATGTCGTATGATTTCTTGAGATAATGTGAAAGTTCAATATAAAATAAGTCACCACCTGCTAGTCCTTTTGAACTGACAAATGGATTTGCAAGCACAACCAGATTCTGTTTTCTAGCCATATTCTCTTTCGGTGCTTTTATTGCTACAGCAAACAGGGAGGCGGCAAAAAGGTTTAATAAAGGAATACTATTGAACCAAGAAGCTTGAGTGAAATTTTCTCCCCAGATTGTGGTTTTAAATTTTTTTAATATTTTTCTTAAAGTTAGGGGAGACTGTTCAAAAACATGGAGTTCCCGATAACATTCAATAAATTTTCCAGGATTTTTAAAGTTTAAAATTGTTTTAAATATTTGAATAATGGGATAGGAAAATTTCACGAACCAAACATTTGGCGATGTATTTATAACTAGTCTGCCACCTGGTTTAAGAAATTGGTAACATTTGTCAATAACAATATCGACTTCCCATGGTTGAAGATGCTCGATAACATCTGTCATCATTATCTGATCGAAAGATTCCTCTGGATAGTCGAGTTCTTTTGCATCTATTCTTAAAGTGTTGACCTCTCTTCTAACTTTATAAGGAAGTCTTGAAATTAATTTCCTGGTGATCGTGATTGCATCTTTGCTATAGTCAACCGCGGTAACGGAACAGCCCATTTTTGCAGCGTAATAGGCAATTTCTCCTCTTCCACAACCAATATCTAAGATGTGCTGGCCTCTTTTAAAATTAGCAACTTCTATGCACCTTTGAAGTCGTCTGGGTAATTTATCTGCTTGTGATTCGGAAAATTCAGCAGCGCCACAACAATACTTTAAAAAATAATCTATATCATAGATTGTCGGGTTAATGGTTTCCGGCTCTTTTATTTTAGATCTAGTAGTCATCCTGTTAACCTTTGGACTATATTTTGAAACTGGTTTGCGGTTTGTTGCCAGCTGAGCTTCCTAGCTTGTGATAACGCTTGTTGTCTGAGACCGTGATAATCTTTTTTGTTGTTTAACAAATAAAGAACTTTGTTGGCGAATTCCTTTTCATCTCCCAATGGCACGGTGAGATATCCTTGTTTGAAGACGTCACCGAATATATCAAGATTATAACCAATAACCGGGCAACCAGCCGCCATTGCTTCACCAATTGCCAGACCCCAACCGGCTTCGTGGTCAGTGAAGAGAAAAATTTTACTTGATTTTAATGTTGAATTTAGTATTTTCTCTGGCAAAAAACCTGATAGCTTTATGTTTTTTGATAGTTGCGCTTTTTTTATTTGCGACATGAGTTTTGCTTTCTCCTCTCGAGCTCCCTCACCAACTATAATTGCTTTTGCATCTGGTTTTTTTGCCACAACAATTTTCCAGATTCTCACAAGATCATAGATTCCTTTTGAAGGGTGGATCCGACCAACAAAAACACCATCTAATGATTTGCTCTCATAAGCTTTTGCATGGCTAATCTTCCAAAAATCGATACCAGCTCCAAGTACTTCGAGCTTATCTCTTGGAAATTTTTGTATGATCAGGGTTTTTAATAACTTATGATTAAGCGCTAATGTCTTAGTGCTTTGGACTTTCATCATGAAACTTGATACTAATTGCATCGAGTACGATACCAGATTGACCGTTAACCTGCCTGGCCTTTTAATTGGTAAGGTTATTAAATGATGAACTCGGGCAATCCATGGAACATTGGGGTGAGTTAATTTAAAAAGAAAAGCAGATACAACATCAGGGAACACATTAGTGGATGAATATAAAACGTCTATTTCTTTTAATTTTCGGAGTTGCCAGTAGGTTTGCCAGATTCTAACAAGGTATGCAAGAAAAACCCACATTGGTCTCGGATTATTATCAAAAATTGTGGGTTTAAGGATTATCAAGTCAATATTGTTTAATCTTGAATCATACCAATGCTTTGTGCCGATAACTGGTAAAATTATCGTAATTTTTATATTATCTGGGAAATAATAAGCCATTTTTTCTAATAGTTTGTCCCCACCTGCAAGATAAGTTTCGGAAGCATGGCCAGTTTCCAAAGCCACGATCGTTTTGTACCTATTAGTAGAAACCTTTTCATCGATGATTTTGAGGAATTTGTTGGCATGATTTTCCCAACTGAACTGTAAGACCTTTTTGCGTGCAGAGACCCCCATTTGGTTTGCGAGTCTGGGGTTATACCAAAGTTTTTTTACAGCAGACAAGAATTCCTTATTCGTTGGTTTTTTAACAAAAAGACCATCTTGCCCGTTCGTCAAATGCTGTGTAATACCTGATCCGTCGGGGATTATTACGGGACAACCATTTGCAGCAGCCTCTAGACCACCCATACCAAAAGCTTCCTTGATTGGATGGACCAACAACCTTGCTTGTTGGTAAAGCTTTTGTAGTTCCTCTTCGGAAACGAGTGGGTACAGTTGAATGCGTTTAGAGAGGCCCTGAGTAACAATCTCCTTTGTGAATCCCGAATAATCATGCGGATTTGTCCAAGTGCCTGCTATTTTGATTTGAGCATTTGGTATTGCTTTTGCAATCTTAATTAACAATCTTGGATTTTTTTTATTGTCCCAGCGGGTTGTTGCTAGGACGTAATTTCTTGGTTTTCTCTTGATATCTTTTGGAATTCTTGTTGCACCAGGTAGAATTATTGTCTTTGTTTTATAAGTTTTGGAGATGAAATTTTGGTGTAATTTAGATAGTAGGATGACTTCCTCACACTCATCAATAAGTTTTTTTTCAAGGCGTTTTAATATCGGTCTTAAGATAGGAAAAATTAATCTCAGAGGACTTTTTGAATAGGCCACTTTTAGAATATAGTTCATAGGATCATAGATGAAAGCAATATATGGGATTTGTTTGCTTCTTTTAATACCT
>Ga0315280_10002194_pt1 | contig 31932 bp, 26 predicted proteins | sample YL17G06_40_MG_FD_203697 | JGI IMG/M metagenome (GOLD analysis project Ga0315280, IMG submission 203697) | Sediment microbial communities from Yellowstone Lake, YNP, Wyoming, USA - YL17G06_40 | ecosystem: Environmental > Aquatic > Freshwater > Lake > Sediment | place: USA: Wyoming | collected... | reverse complement strand
CCAGGGCGTAGGAGGAGCAACAGACGCAGCCCTTCCCCAGTCGAACACATATCGGAAACAAATTCAGGAGCGAACGTGAAGTGAGCACGCCAACCCCTTCCCGAATAGATTTTCACGGGAGGCTGTTCGGATGCTTGCGCTGCCATCTGGTGTAGCTTCGTTTCACCCTCGGCGTCTGGAGGGGTCTATTGAGGCCTGAGGAGCGTAGGATGCGGTAGACGGTCATGTGTCCTATTGGCGTCTCTCGGATTCGTAGGTATCCCGCTATCTTGTGTGGACACCAGCTTGTCTTCTGTCTGATCGAGATTACTTCCTTCACTACTTGGTCTGAGGTGCGATGGATGGTACGTGGTCTCCTGGATCTCGGTTCCAGTCCGTCTGGGCCATGTTGGCGGTAGCGTCTCCACCAGTCATAGAAGGTTCTGCGTGGTATCTGGGCTGCGGTGCATATCCCGCCGACTGAGACCCCCTCCCCATGTTTTCGTATGCACCAGCGTCGGAGCTTCACAATGTCTCTAGGCTTCTTCATGCAGGCACACTCTACAGTCTCTCAACTCATGAGTGTGCAATATGTCATGGGATAACACAACATTCGCCGTACGAGTGATCTATGTCACGGCATATTGCACACTCATAGATTGAGAAATCACAGCCAATACTTGCAAGATGTGGTGCTGTTCCCGTGTTGGCACGAGGTTGAAGAGATTGGTGCGTTTCATCCCTTGCTCCGCTTCCAAAAAGTTCCGTCAGGAATTCTATCCTCTCCCGGACTTCTCGAGCTGCAAACGCTCGTTTTAGCTTGTGCTCGCCGCATTATGGTCATGGCACGGCACAGGCGCGAATGCTTCCCTCATCCGACAAGCTATTAGCGAGGAAATCCTACCCAATCGCCTCTGTGAGGGTAGTTTGTTGCGGCGTCTACACTTTCTTTCGGTAATCCTACTCATCTTGGCATTATCGTCATTGGTTATTTCCATGTCCTTGCCCCGTTCGAGCGAGTTGGGAATCGCATCTTCAGACGGGACTGTCTTCAACGCAACGCCCGGCTCTGTCAGCTTCATATATCCTGACAACAATCCTTCGAAGCCAAAGCCACCCGGAGTCTCAACCCCATCGATGGATGCTTACGGCGGATATCTGAGTTCAATGGCGATACTGCAAGGGCTATGCAGCAATCCACAACTTCAAGTGTCCGACCAGTCCGCGGATATATCAGGTGGGCCCACTCAAATCGGCAACGTTGTCTTCCTAATCGGCGGCCCGCATGTGAACTCGGTATCGCACTTCTACAACTCTTCCGCGTCACTAGGGCTGATCTTGCGAGTGACGCCAGGGGGCTATTCGCTAGCGATTGATGGAACGTCTGTTACTGCAAGTCGGATTACAAGTTTCGAACTCGGGGCTACCGACGTTTTTACAATCGAGAGGTTCAAGGATGCTGCGGGGCGAGCGGTCTTCGCGGCTTTTGCGTATGGTTGGGAGGGCACCTTCGCTGGGATCCAGTACTTCAAGTTCAAGATGTACCCCCGCATATGGACCTACACTGACGACGTCTACGTCTTCCGTTGGAGCAAGGTCGGGAGCGGCCCGCCAAGTGCGGACGACAATTTCAAACTCATCGTGGGCACGGTTCACAGCTCTGGTCTTGAAATTGTGCTGACAGGAGTTGGAAGTGCAGCCGTCATATGTGCAATTATCGTATTCATTTGGTCTAGACGAAGCGCGACGAAAACACATCGACCCCTTGTCAAGTCAAGAAGTCGAGTATGACCTGACTTGACTTGTCGAGAGCTGCCGCGCTCGCAACAGATCTTCCTGCCGCCACTCGCATTAGCGATTGTCCTTTACTCGGTAAATGCGCTAAACCACCTTCATATCATATTCCACCTGCACTATGCGGAGATCGTCCACATCGAGCTATTCGGCGGAACCTTAGATTTCTTGGTCCGCGTAGTTGCGGCAGTTATTGTTGTGGCTCCTGATTTCCTCTCGTATCGATCCAGGCTACCAAGCATTGTGTTGATGGTGGCATTGGCGTCAGATTCGTTGGTCAATTTGGTTCTGTCTGCAACCTCATACGCATCAGTTTCAAGCGGCATCGTCGTCGCATGTTGTCTGATCGTCGCATCAAAATGGTACCACAACAGAGCCTCGCTTGTCTTTGACATAGCTGCTATGGCAACGCCTTCTTACCTATCGATACTGGTTGCAGCAGCCCTTGGATGGATAGTACGAATCTACTATCCATTCGCCAACTCTGGCGAGAACGAAATAGTCACCGAGTATATGATCCCAAACACTTTGTACCCAGCCCTCACGAGCATGTACGTGTTCTTTCTGTTTTCTTGGCTGACGTTCCCTATCGCTAGGCGGTTGTTTCGACACTATAGCGGAGGAAACCTGAGTCAATTCACCAAGACGCTGGGCCTTCCGCTACCAGCTTCAAAACATAGAGAGACTCTGCCAAGCCTCCTACTCCTCATGATCTCTCTTCTTCTGGCGGGCGGACTGTTTTGGTATGCGTATTCACTCAAGTCCACTGCGGCGTTGATAGGTCAGGATCTTCCAAGATACATAGATCCTGTAAGTGACATCTTGAAAGGACAGAAGCCACAAATCGCAATGAACAGACTTCTGATCTACTTCTTCCTGGCTTATGCAGCAAGGATCTTCTCAGTAGGCCCCGTCGAGGTCTTGAAGTACTCATCGCTCGCGCTGATGGCACTAGCAGCGCTTGCGACTTTCGTGTTGGTTTACGTCGGACGCAGATCGAGTTTCGAGGCCGCATTGTCATCGTTTCTGGCAGTGACGAGTCTGTGGACTGTTCTAGGCTTCTACGCTGGGATAATCAGCAATTGGTTGGCCATCATATTTCTAATGTTGACACTAGCGGTGTTGATCCTACCTGTGTCACGCGTCAGGGCCTTTCGGACGATAAGCGTCTTGGTGAAGTATTCAATCGCGGGTCTATTGATTCTTGTAATTGGATTGACTCATAGGCTCATGTTTGCGGTGATCGACTTCACGACCGTCTTCGCAGCCTTTCTTGAGGCCATTGCTCGTCGTGCCGAGGCAAGATGGATTGTCATGCTCGCCATAGTGATTGGGGGAGGCGTCGCTGCGTGGTTCCTGCTCTACGGCGAGCAGATTGCATACGAATATGCCTACCTGACTCAGGGAATCGGACTAACGCCGGGGTATGTTCTATCAAGGATCATGGCGCCGGACGGGCTTTACGTTCTGAATCAAGCCTTTGATTTTACGGAGGAATATTCCTTGGGGTACTATTCAGTTTACCCTGTGTTGATTCTGGGGAGTGTTGGCATGTTCACGTTGAGCAAATGCCGTACACGTTTTGAGACACTCATGACGGCTTGGTTGGCAGCCTCCTGCCTTGCGACCTATCTTCTGGCACAGTTCGGGATCACCGGAACAAGTTTCACTTGGACGCAACTTTGGCGAGGACTATACGTCATACCGATGGCGATACCAGCCGCAATCGGTTTGAATCATGTGTTCCGCTTCCTGACTGCTGGGCAGAAACGTGTTCAGGAGTCGTTCATTAGTGTTGGGCAATCTGTTGGTCTGAATCTCGCCATAGCAGTGTTGGGCGCTAGTGCTTTGATCGCTGGGTTCCCTCTGTCTCTTCTAGGAGTATATGTTGTCACGTCATTTCTATCGGCCTCACTGGCAGAGAAAGATAGACGCAAAATGCTTGGGACAGAGCTTGTAGTTGCTGTATTGCTAGCCATGACGGTCTACATGTTGAGATCTCTGGGACTATTGGCCTGAGTGATGGTTGACGACTTGCCTCGGCGCTAGACGAGTTCGCAGCTCCAGCAATGGAGTATCTTCTGTCTCTATCCCCCCGGGTTTGCGCTTGCCCTATTTCCATCAATGCGCTTCGGTTCATCGATGACTGCCGACGGTGCTTCAGGTGACCTGATTCGCTTTTGCCCCACAAGGGCGCTGATGTGAGAAAGAAGGCCTCCGGCAGACTTCTCCCATGTGAACGCGAGCGCAGCATTTCTTCCCTTCCCTCCTAGCAGGAGAGCATCTTCCGGATTGCTGACCATTCTGTGCAGTGCCGACTCCAATGATTTCGTGTCGCGCTGTGGGATCGTGATTATGGATGGAATCATTGATGCCTGTTCAACTACGGCTGGAGTCGCGTAGGCAATGCTTGCCACACCGAACGCAGCCGCTTCGGTAAGAACTACGGACCATCCTTCGGCGATTGAGGGAAGCACAAGGCATAGGCTTGAGCTTATTATCCTGTCTTTCTCTGTTTTCGAAACAAAACCTGTGAAGACCACGTTCTGCACTTCGGTCTTTCCAACATATTCATCCAGCTTCTGCCGCTTGTCACCATCACCGACAATGTACAATTCGAGAGCAGGGTAATCCTTCTTTAGCCGACCAAAGGTTTCGATGAGGTCTTCAACGTGCTTATGCTCAACAAGCCTGCCCACATAGCAGATCCGCTGCGGACGCCTTGCGCGACGCACGAGTGAATACTCTTCAGGGTTGATGCCGTTGTACACTAGCCTTATCTTGTCGGGTACGACGCCGACCCCAATCAGTTTCCTTGCTGTTGTCTTGCTCACAGCAATCCACAGATCAAATCCGAGTCTCGGCAGAATCCGCTCAATTACCACATGGCGCGCAACCCCTTTTGCGATCCCCTTCGATGCAATGCTGAAATCCAATCCATAGACGTCATGAACAACAGAAACTATGGGAACATTATGAATGGTTGAGTACACGCGGCCGAAAAGAAGCGGAGACCCCTGCCCTAGCACAAGGTCGAAGCTCTCCTTCATCAGAAGCAGGTTGAATAGAAGAATCACGTGGGTCAGAAATCGCCTAAGGTATGGCTGCCACCCAGAAATGACAAAAGGATATCCGAACCTTCGGATCAGCAATCCATCAAGCGTCTCTTCCTTCGGAACACCGGGCATAGCAAGAGCGTACACTACAACCCGGTGACCCCGTTTGACTAGCTGACGACCAATCTGCAAGAACCAGTTCTCTCCCCCTCCGACATAAGGATAGAAGTACTCAGGCAAGAAGAGAAAACTCAGCTTTCTGACTCTCTCCTCAACCGAGATCGGGAGATTCGTGCTTCTCAGCTTTTTGACTCTCTCCGCGACTGAAGTCGGGGGATTCATGCTTCCACTCTGCTCCTCTTCGCTTGGGTGGGCATTCCGTTGTTGCGGTTCCACCCGCATCCATCCCAGCGTAGAAGCATAGGCCAAACCATCGGCCTGACAGCGTACCCGCCGCAGCGAGCCGCCATATTCACGACACAATCTCTTACTCGAACCTGCCCTACCTATTTCGGTTGGGAGCCTTATTCGAGCCTTTGGACATCCCGACCACATGTGGAGCCTACTGGCCCTTGCGGGCTTGTATGATTCGACTCCAAACATTCCTTGGACGCGCTCCACATTTAAGCTGCAAGGGCTCGCTTACTCCATGTCTAAAGTCGGGAGCTTGCGCTCGCGCCAATTTAGGTCAAAGTCTGACTTAGCTGGGACTGTGTTAAGGATCTCATGCGCTGCGGAGTACCCGAGTAGGCCGACCACAAGAAGGAGACTGACTGTAACAATCAGGACACAAATGCTGACAATTGAATCGCGTTTATTCATATCCCAACTCTTGGTTGGCAGCACTCTTCAATCCACTTCAAATCAATAACACGAATCTTTCAGATCAAGTGTAAGCTGTACGCGCTGTATAGGACAGCGAGTACCCCGAAGACAAGCTGGATAGCGACACATCCGAGGACTACCTTGCGTTCTGTTGTCGGGTTTTGCATGAAAACTGCCCATAACGCGATGAGACTGTCGGCTTTCAGGAAACCGCTGGGTAGCGTGTGCCCCACGGTCCACTTGAACCTGTTTCTGACTCTGAGGAGAAAGTTGAGAAAGTACGGAAAACAGGCAATGGCGCCCGCCACCTTTATGCTGCCAACAATAATTGAGGCGGACAGCACCGCCCCAATAAGGTAAGTTCCAATATTGCCGGGAAGTATTTTGGCAGGAGAGATATTCCACCTCGCGAATCCCACGAGCGCCCCTCCCAAAGCCAGAAGACCCAGCGCCGACTCCATTTGCCCATACAATAACGCACTGATACCCAGCGCAATGGTGGTGGTTCCACTTAGACCCACTTCTAACCCGTTGAAACCGGCGTAGATGTTCACGCCATTGGTAACGAAGGCGGTGATTAGCGGGACAGCCAGCCAGAAATAGATGCCCAGATCAATTGGCCCCCAAGGAGTCAAACCGAGAATCGAATTGCCCGCTCTATACGCGACGAGAGGCACCCCTATGAGGAGCGTGACGAGGATGTGCGTCCGGATGCTGAGACCCAGCAGGTCATCTATGAGGCCGACGATGGCACCGAGCGAGGCTGTGAAGAAGATCACGAAGACCGAGACTTGGTTAAGTGTAAGCAGGCCCCCGACGGTCATCGCGGCTAGGAAGGATACGACCACCGCGACTCCCCCGAGGTTAGGAATCTGAGGCCTGAGAGGCTTGTGAAGATCCGTAGCCATCAAGCCGACTTGTGAAGCCTTGCGAGCCAGCGCGGGCGTAATAGTGAATGAAACCACCGCTCCGACAGCGAACGACAGCAAGACTCCTAGATTGAAAGGCAGAAGATCAGACATGAGCCGGCTCACTCACCTGTTGCGGACACTGCTGCTGTTTCAGATGCAGTGATTTAAGATGTTGCACTACGTAACAAGAGGCAGTAGGTCAGACATCGCGCGGCTCACGCGGGGATACCTTTGTCTATGAATCAGGCAAGGGGTGAATGTCACGTAGTCTTTCTGCGGCCGTCTGGAAAAAGCTGGAGCCATAGGGATCTCTCAACTACAGAGACCACTCTCTCACCCTGCAATCCACAACACCAATTTTGACACGCTCCTGAATCTTGTCGGCAAAATCCTCAACAGGAGATCGATGTCTTCTGGGCGAATCGCATGTTGAATTCGCATTATAGCAAGGAAGATTGCGATGCCTGTTGGAACATACAATAACGCGTTTTGTGGTGCATAGCCCAATCTAGCCTGCATCATCGCCAGAACGACCCCCATTATAGCCGAGGCCACGCTCGATTTGCCGAGCGCCTGCAGATCATAACTCAAATTCAGGCGTTTCCGGGCAAGGTAGAGTCCAGCAATCAACGCAGAGACCATAAGCGCAGCCCGGCCGATCGCCGCGCCTGTCACTGCGAACCGAGGAATCAACGCAGTATCGACTGCTAAGCCCACTGCAACGGAAGACAAAGTCAGACCCAGGACCGATCTCGTGTCGCCCACGGTCTGTAGCGCTATGATTGGTATGATGCAAAGCCCTGAAGCAATCATCGCAATCGCGACTATGCTAAGGGGAACCGCAGCGTCGAGGTAGCTTCGTCCAGCCATGATATTGACTGCTGTTCCGCCTAGGGCCGCCAAACCAACTGCGGCTGGAACGTGAGCGAATGCGAGGTATCTTGAGGTCCTCTTGAGGGCCGACTCCAAAGCGCGATTTCCTGACGAACCGAAGAGCTTTGCGGCCGCTGGCTGAACTGCAGCACTTAGGGGTGTGATCAGAATAAGTCCCAGCAACCCAGCGACCGTCAAGGCAACGTTGTAGATACCCGCAAACACTGGGACCGTCAACACCAAGAGAACGAGTAGGTCGCTTTGAGCCGAGAGAAAGCTCGTTATGTTCGAGAGCAGAATAGGTCCCGAGTATTTCAGCAAGGCCGCTGTCGCGGTACGCTCAGGAGTTCTCCCTATGTATTCTCTGACGAAATACAAAAACAAGAGCACTGAGCAAGCATTCGTCGCGACGAAACCCCAGACAATACTTGTCAGGGCGTAACCGTTCAGAAGAAGGAGGATCGAGATCGCAACCCGCAAGAGCTGTGCCGATACTCTGACAGCAGCGAGCTTCCCGAAACTCTGAAAACCCTGCATTACTGCATCAAGGTTTACGTTAAGGGTGTTGAGGAAAACAGCGAGTGAGGCCAGGGCAAATAGGCTGCTGTTATCAGCCGATTTGGTCAGGAACAGGGAGAAGGGGGCCGCAAGAAAGAAGAGTCCTGCAGAGGAGACTAGGGCTGAGATAGATGAAACGACGAGGATGCTCGTGACATACTTTGACACATGATCTCTCCGCCTCTCGCCCAAGGCCTTAGGTATGAATCGTGCAGCAGCAATCTGAAGTCCCAAAGGACCAATCGCTTGGAATAGTGACATTACCAACAGAAGCGAAGCATAAACGCCCATCTCAACTTGTGAAATAAGCCTAGCCAGGAAAATGAAAAGGACAAGCCCGAGGATCGTATTGGCAGTACTCCCCAACGCCAACGCGAGCGACCCAAACAATGTTCGCCCAGCCTCGCCGGTCGTCATGTAGTATCGTCTCGCCCTCACGCGATGTCGTAGCGGAATGGTTAAGCTGAGACCAGAAGGTTAAATGACTTACTAGCCACTCATCTCAAAGCATCATCCAAGTTGTCTCTAGGGGTTTCGTCCAAATGTCGGATAGTCAGCTGAAGAAGACTCTAGGGAGAGTACCTATAGGACTACGAGTGCCTTGACGAAAACGTTCAAGGGTTTTATCTATTACTAGATCCCCTTTCGTCCTTTGCTAGTGAAACTATTGGTGGGTAGTCGTTTTCCTCATTACCCAACCAGAATCGTCGTGGTAGGTCTGGGAAGGATAGGGCTTCCAGCCGCTGTCAACTTCGCCTCGGCAGGATTCCGCGTTAGTGGCTTTGATGTTGACATCAAGAAGATCCGTCAACTGAGAAAGGGACATTGCGATTTCCACGAGCCTAGGCTACAGACTTCGCTCACGCGCTTACAGAAAGCAAAAAGACTCTCGTTCAGTTTGGACTTGGAGAAGAGCGTACGGGAAAGCGATCTTGCTACAATTTGTGTTCCGACGCCGATCTCGTCAGGCAGAATCGACCTCACATATCTCCTTGCCGCCATTGACAATTGTAGCAAAGCCCTGCGCCGTGGTCAATTGATCGTCGTGGAGAGCACGGTCGCACCCGGTATCTGCAGGAAACTGGTTGTGAGAATCGAACGAACGACCAACTTGGTCTTTGGAAGAGATTTCTTCTTTGCATATGCGCCAGAGCGCGTTACACCAGGAAATGCCATTCACGAGATGAAGTCGATGGCCCGGATAGTGGCCTCTGATGATCCTAGGAGTCTAGACTTCGCTCGCCGAATCTACAATCGATGTACTGCGAGTGTGTTAGCCTCAAACTTTACGGACGCCGAACTTGCAAAGTTAGCCGAAAACTCCTTCCGATATGTCAACATAGCCTATGCGAACGAACTGGCCCTAGTATGCGAGAAAGTGGGAGCCGACGTGTCAAATGTCGCGAGACTCGCCAACTCACACCCGAGAGTCAGGATTTTGACTGCGGGCGCTGGCGTAGGCGGTCCATGCCTGCCCAAAGACACTCAATTCCTGGCCAGCTTACTGAAACATCCACGTGAACACGGGTCTATTCTGTGGAGTGCGCGCTCGGTCAACGAGTATATGCCTCAGCACATTATCAAACAGGCAAAACAAGCCCTAAAGACGCGATTCAAATCCAAGAGCACAGTTACCATTCTCGGTTTGGCCTACAAACCAAACGTGGACGACGCTCGTGGCAGCACGGCAGTGGAAATCGCTCGGAAACTGCTTGAAGCTGGCTTTGCCGTCAAGTACTATGACCCATACGTCAAAGTCAAGGGAGTCGGACAACGCCATACTGATATCTATTCAGCGTGTCGCTCCGCAGATCTGATTGTCATAGCGGTCGCACACGATGAAATAGTGCGCGCAGATCTCGAACGCATCGGTGACGCGGCCAAACCTGGCGGATGGCTATTTGACATACCGCGAGTCTTCAACGAAAGCTCCGCTTCTCATGCAGGTCTGCAGTATCGAACTATAGGAGCTAGACAAGTCAAGTCGGAGTCTACCGAGATCAATCAGGCTCCACAGTGTTTGCGATCTTAACCGATATTTCAGCGAGATAAGGCCAGAGAACCTGTAGAACGATCCCGATGGCGAGCAAAAACAAAGCCCCTGAAACAAACAGAGACGCTGGGCGGTAAATCGAGCCTATATCAAATTCACTAAAATACAGCTGATTCTCCAACAGCTTCAGTCCTATGGCTACGATGCCCGTCGCAGCTAGCACATAGGAAGAGAAGATCAACAAGACCATGGGGTTCCTATCCACATTTCTCAGGTGACCCAGCTTCACGAGTATGTCGATCCGAGGATCCACAATCGGCATGATTAGGCAGTATGCTAATGCAACGAGTCCAGCCATCCACAAGGAACTGCTAACCAGCGAACTAACAATCCAAGCGAAAACAGCAAGAGCAACGATCAGTGACATAGTCGATGCAATAGGATGTGAGAGAGGTCTTGCTTCAGTGGTCCGGAGCCTTCTAACAACTAATGCGACAGCGGCCACGCCCAAGACGGAGACCGCTAGGAGTACTGGGACCATCCACATCGTTCTTGAGGAGACCATGACTGACAGTTCCCTCGGACTTGCCTCCACCTTGTAGGAGAACGTACCGGTAACGGCTCTGTTACCCGCTTTGTCCAAGGCAACGACGTAGTACGATACAGTGCTGCTTGTCGCCGCCGGGGAGATCGACCCTACGTATTCACCAGTAACGTTTGACTCAGCCATAGTCACGCCTATAGGGCGCGTCCCATTGACTGAATAGTACAGTAGAAGTTCTCCCACCCCGCTGCCGAGTTCGCCGTCCGTTACATTCGCACTCACGTCTACTGTGTCAACTGAGGTCGGAGTGCACGGCGTTGCCGCAATCGACAGAACTACCGGAGGTCTGTTGTCGACTACCACCGCTTTACGTTCTTCAGAACGAATCTGATCGCCAGACGTGCTGATTGCGAGAACATAGTATAAGAGAATAGTCCCGGTCGGAAATCTCTCGTCGAATATCGAGTCCGGCAAAGTGGCATCGTAGAGTGTGGTATTTTGGATAACCAATAGCACTCTCGCCACGCTGACACGCCAATATCCAGAATCCTGTCCGGAGGGCCGATAATAGATCATCACGAAAGGAGCTTGATTGATTCTGTGCGCAACAATTACCTTGACGTGGAGTGATTCATCGTAGGAGAATGAGTCCGGCGCGACTATGGAGATTATGGACACTGTCGGTTGCTGTGCTGAAGCTACTGGTTTGACCGAAAGGCTAAGTGTGATGACGAGACATAGAGAGAGAAGTACCGGCAGTTTCAACCGAAAGCACCCATAGTTGTGGTCTGTAAGAAGTATTTAGTATCTATGGGCGGCCTCTCACCTGTGATAGTTCTATAAGCAGTACTGTCTAGCAGGTTGTACACGATTGGCCATTCCACAAGAGGCGCCTAGTCCAGTCGATAGAGTGAGGAGAGCGGATGGCGAAATCAGTAACTTCTGAGCGCTATGGGATTCTGTCGTTCATTGTCGCGTTTGCTTTGCGTGCTGTTCCTGAGATTCTCCTCCCAAAGTACCCGATAGGCACAGATACAATTCGGTACGTAGCGGCAAGCTTGAAGTATTATCAAGCTCCCCTATCGATGAAACTTTCTCCGCTAGTCATTGTTACCACTCTCGTTACACACTCCCTGCAAGTCTCACCTTTTGCGCTTTACAAGGTCGTCACGCCAACGTTGTATGGTCTCTTGGCATTGTCCTTCTTCTCATTCCAGAGGTCATTCTTGCGTTGGGGTCCAAAAGAATGTCTCGTAGGAAGCCTACTCCTAATCTCACAGATTTCAATGCTACGCACCTCATGGGATCTCCTCAACAATGAGTTGGGGCTAATTTTCATGTTCGCTGCTATTGCCGCTCTAGCAGCAAGGAATGTCAAAGGAAGAATCTTTTCGTCGATCCTACAAGTTCTTGCCGTCATGGCTAATGGGTTGGTGGGCATGTTGATGATCATTACGATGTTTTCGCACTTCTTGGCATCGAAGGGGAGCACTCCCCTTAGGGGCCGACATACCATCTTTCTCTCCGTGCCGGCTCTCATCGCATTCATCATCCTGTTTCCATTGTTTCCTCTGGTTCAGGTCGCAATACCTCAGCTTGCAACGTCACCTGTCACTCAAATAGGAGTACCCGACTATTCACTGCTCTCTACGACTGATATGCTATTGCTATTCCTGCTATGTTCATGGCAAGTTCTACTTTTCGCGGGGGTAGGTGTAATAACAAGAAACTCCATGGCCGATGGAATGTTCATGTTTCTCACGGCTGCGTCAATCGCACCCTTTGTTTTCGATCCAGGCAGTGTCGGAAGCATTCTTCTCTCTGCAACACGGATTGGAGAGCTTGCATTGTCATTTCTCCTCTACTACTACAGATGGATGTTCATGCTCAGCGTCCCTCTGACTATCTACGCTGTTCAGGGGCTTAGGGAACTCGGGATTACTGCAAAGCACATGAAAGGGCTTTTGCTCATCATGCTGGTTTTCTTGGGCTTCTCATTTTCTTATGCTAGCGGTCTGCTGCCAACCAAAGGACTTGGTACAGGGGCAGCGTCTCTTATCTCCTCCGGAGACGTAGCACACAAGTCCGTTACTCGCATAGGCGATATTGTTCCCGGCAGCATGGTGAGGAGCAGCATCGAGACGAGCAAGTTAGACGCACTGGTGAGTAACCTCGAATGGGTCAGTGGGATAAACGCAAGCTGTCTTCTCACTCCTATCGCCGTGTATGGTTGGGCTGAGATTTTCACCGAGAAAAACCATCTTATATTGTTCCCCACGATCGCTCAATTGGATGAAGCTGCCAAGCTTAGCTTGGACCTTTGCACAGGCCCCACCTATCTTGTGTGGTATTCCAGTGTGCACTTGGACGGCTTTACTCAGGTGCACTCAAATGGAGGCATGGCTGTTTTCGTCCTAGATCGAGGAGCAATTCAGGGCAGCATCGTGAACAGGGTCGACTTCCGCAACATTCAGGCGATCTGTAGGATCATTGAGTTGGATCAGCCTTCAAGAAAGCAGTGGTTTTTTATTGTTAGCGATATTTAGCCAACTCGGAGCCAATCCGTGGCATGAACCGAGTCGTGGCCTGCGTACCTGCGTACAACGAGGCTGCATCAATAGCCTCTGTACTGATTAGGGCCAAACCTCTAGTGAACGATGTGATTGTATGTGATGATGGCTCCGAAGACGACACCGGGGAGATCTCCAGACAATTAGGGGCGATTGTTGTGAAACACGAGCGAAGGCTTGGATACGGGTCAGCCCTGCGAACATTGTTCACCGCCGCCCTTGAGCGAGGAGCGGAAATTGTCGTTACCTTGGACGGTGACGGCCAACATGACCCGGCATACATTCCCGAAGTTGTGAGGCCCATAGTAGAAGGCGACGCTGACATGGTAGTCGGCTCTAGGTTTGTGGGTGACGGAAAGATGAGTATGCCGGCCTATAGGCGTCTCGGTGTCAAGGCAATATCCGCCATGACTCAGAAACAATTGCGAACTCGGGTTCTCGACGCACAAAGTGGTTTCAGGGCATATAATCGCGCTGCCATCCATAGCTGTCTACCAGCCGAAATGGGACTAGGCGCATCCGTTGAAATCCTAATGAAGGCCGACCAGCAAGGGCTCAGAATCGTCGAGGTCCCTATCAAGATACGCTATGGAGGCCTAAAGGACCGCAAGCAGAATCCGATTACTCACGCAATGGGCGTGATAGCGAGCTATCTGAAATTCGTTTCCCTGCGGCACCCGCTGCAGACTTATGGAATCCCTGGAGGTGTCTCTTTTGCCCTCGGGCTTGCCTTCGGCGTATGGACCGTGCTTGACTACACGCAGGGTCATCGCCTTAATCTGAGCTTGACTATAATCTCGGTTTGGCTCAGTCTAACCGGTTTGCTCTCGATCTATACGGGAATCATGCTTTTCACCTTGGTTTCCATTGTGAGAGAAGCGAAGAGCAAAGGGGAGCAGTAGAGCAGCACGGATGGTAAGCGTAGGGTTCGTCCTCAACCAGCCGAGCCACGGCCTTGGGGCGAGCATCAGGCCATGGCAACTCATTCAGAACGTTGCAGCTCTCGGCGTAGAGACCCACGTCTTCACAGACTTTCGTGAAGACAGAGAGTATTGGTGGTCTAAAGGAGTCGCCGTTCATACATTTCCGTCAATGCTTGCACGACTGCGTATCCAAGAGCCCTTGCTGCGTTTCGGATACATGATAAGCCGATCGAAGACGATGTCGCGCGTATTCTTCAACAGACTCTCGCTTGACCGTTTGAGCAGGCAACTAGCCAACGAAGTTCTGTCGTTTGGACCACTGGTTAGGAACATAGATTTATTCCAAGGTGAACAGGAAATTGCAAGCATTGCCTGTCTCTATCTACGAGTGAGTCTCCGCCGGCCAGTCATTTCCGACATGCATGGTCTTCTCGTGGAAGAGCTCCTGCATTCCGGGCGCGCGAGGCGGGGCGATATCGCCTATCGCAGCGCACGCTCCGTAACAAGAAGAATTCTCTCCGAGAGCGACGCGGTAATCGTAGTGAGCGAGGAGATGAGAGAATATCTTTCATCCGCGTTCACAGTGCACCGGCGGAAGCTGGTTGTGATCGGCAACGCTGCCAGTCCGATGTCCATATCACGTGTACAGAGCGAGAAACCGAAGAGGGTGGTGTATGCGGGTTCCTTGGAATTCTGGGAGAACGTTGACTTGTTCATCAAGAGTATACCACTAGTGACAAAGCGAATCCCCTACGCCCAGTTCTTCGTGATCGGCGAGGGAAGTGAGAAGCGAAGGCTCATGTCAATGGCACGAAGGATTGGCGCTCGCGTCACCTTCCTGAATACAATACCGAGAAAACGCCTTTTCGATTTCTTGAAGGACTGCGACGTTGGAGTCGTTCCGTCAACGACGGACATAACGAGAACTACAGCGTCACCCATCAAAGTTTTCGATTACATGAGCATGGGGCTGCCTCTCGTTTGTGTTAGGGTCGGGGCTTGGTCAAGAATCATCGAGGAGAACCGATCAGGACTCGTGACGTATGCAGACCCGGAAAGCTTTGCGGAGGCTATTGTTTGGCTTCTCGAACACCCGGACAAATTAAGCATGTATGGATTGAACGGCAAAGAAGCCGTCGCAAAAGAGCACAATTGGAAGGAGAAAGCCAAGATGCTGGTACGCACTTACGAAACCCTGAGTAGTACATAGGTTGTGTTTTGCTCTATGAGAACTCGTTCGGACATCCCCGCGCCTAGAAACGTCTTGATCATCGGAATGAATTTCCCACCCGACTTCGGAGGCGAAAGAGGCTGGAATATAGCGAGGGCCTTGAAGTTGAAGGGACACAACGTGACGATTCTCACAAACGTCCCCAATTTCCCTTCCGGGAAAGCGCAATTCGGTTATTCGGGAAGAAGCATTGTCGTTGAACTCGTAGACAGTATTCGGATAATTCGTGTTCCGACATTTCCCTTGCCCTACAAGGGCGTAATCTCGCGGTTGCTCATCTTCACCTCCTTCTCAATGGGGTGTCTGCTCGGAACTCCTTTCGTCAGACGACGAATTGACGTAATAATATCCAGAGGCCCACAACCCTTCGCAGAAATGCCGGCATTTGTCTTCAAGAAACTCTTTGGTGCCTCCCTGCTTAGTGACATTACTGACGCGTGGCCAGAGGCCTTAATTCTGGTGCCTATGAACCCTATTCTCCTTAGGGCTCTCACACTAGCCGGGAGGCTTCTGAATGCGCTAATCTACGAGGCGGCAGACGGATTGATTACGCATACTTCGCAGCTCCGTGACATCATCTCCAGATATACTAGGAAGCCAATTCACGTGTTGACTGCAGCCATTGACTTGCAGGAATTTCGCCCGTTGGAGCGGAATGTGGCTATCGAGCAGGCCCCGGTACTCGCCTTCGCACGTGACAGGTTCACTGTGCTATACACGGGGATGATTGGTGTCGCCCAAGGACTGGAAACGATAGTTGAAGCTGCTGCCCTTTGCAGCGGCGTGTTGTTTGTGGTTATTGGTGGGGGAGAACACAAGCAAAAGCTCATTGAGAAGATTCGAGCCGAAAGGATTAGGAATTTTCACGTATTGGGATATCAACCGCACGACGCAATGCCCTATCTACTCAACTCTGCAGATTTATGTGTGATATCTCTCGCAGATAATCCTCTTCTCGGCATCGCTCTGCCGAAGAAGTTCTTTGAATACGCCGCTTGTGGAAAACCCATCATATGTGTAAGCCCAGCCGGTGAACTGAAACGGCTAGTCGAGCGGTGGAAATCAGGCTGCTGGGTCCCGCCTGGGAGACCTGATCTGCTTGCAGCGAAGATAGATCAACTGGCAAGCGACCGCAGGAGTGTGGAACAGATGGGATGGAACGCAAGACGGATGGCAGAGAGTCTCTTCTCCCTCGAGGCGGCCGGTGAGGCGCTCGAGCGTATCATGTCGGCGAGTTGGAAATGACGCACAAGCGCACGGCGATGGTTCTATCGAAACCGCTGAAACCCGATGTTCGAGTCGCGAAGGAGGCCCGCTCGCTTTCAAGGTCAGGCTTCGAGGTACAGGTGTTCTGTTGGGATCGCCTGGCGCTCTATTCAAAGTTCGAGCACGATAATGGATTCGAGATTCGCAGAGTCCACATACCTTCCTCGTATCAGAACTTCGCAAAATTCATCATAACGGCCCCTCTCTTTTGGGGGTGGGCAGTCGCGCAGGTTATCGCTAACAACCCGTCCATTGTCCATTGTCACGACTTTGACACAATGCCCGTTGGTTTGGTTGCCAAGTTCTTCGGAAAGAGACTCGTATACGATGCGCACGAATATTATCCTGAAATGGTGAGAGGAACCATCCCTGAGGCAATAAGACGACTGCTAGCCAAAATTGACTTGCTCTTCGCCCAAGCAGCAGATCTTGTCATACTCCCCACCCGAGAAAGGCGGCATCTATACCCGTCCGCCGATGAGGTATTTCTTGTTCTGAATTCTCCGTCGGCAGCTGATTCTCCTCTGTGTGAAGTCCGTAACAGCGAATTCACCCTGTTCTACGCAGGAGGACTAAGCAAGGAAAACGGCATAGAGACGATAGTTTCTGCCGTACAGCAGATCCGCGGCGTCAGGCTTGTATTAGCAGGAGAAGGACCGCTCTCTGATTGGCTACGAGAAGTCGAAAGAAGAGATTCACGCATAACATACTTGGGGAGTATTGGACACCGGCAGGTGCTGGAATGGATTGCTAGAAGTCACGCCGTTCCCGCCCTCTATGAACCCGTCAACCTAAACAGCCGCTACACTGCATCGAATAAGATCTACGAGGCCATGATGATGGCAACACCCGTAATAACGAATGAAGAGAACACTCAATCTCGAATAGTGTGCATTCACAGATGCGGCCTAACGGTGCGCTACGGAGACACAGACGCCTTGGTCTGCGCTATTCAGACACTTCTTACAAAAACCCAACTAGTCGAGGAACTAGGAACGAACGGACGAGCAGCCTTCATGAGTTACTACAATTGGGAACTAGGTGAAGCGGGCTTTGTTGAGCGCTATGGGAGACTCCTCAAAGATCTCTAGCCGCGTCTGGCTGACAATGAGTGAGTTGAACGAAATGGAACGGAAACTCAAAGAGAGAATATTCATCGCAACTGAAGCTCTACTACACGTCCATGACATAATCCCGAGCAGATTGGTGCGCAGAAAGAGCGGTGCGGATCTCGTCTCTGCATTGCTAGCTCAAGCTGGGCGTTTCATCTCAGAGCTAGGCTGCAATAGAGCAGCGCCGCGGCAACACGAGACTATCGCTATTGCCTACGCGATACTAGCCCTCACGAACTTACTAGACACACGAGAGAAGGAGTTCTATTGTTCGCGTCTAGGCAATTGCCTGCTGAAAATGAGGGATCAACTTGGATTATTCCATTTCGAATTCGACGACGCTCCGAGCGCTCCCGCAACGTTTCTATCAACGCTCGCTCTTCAAAACACCTATGAAGTCAGCAAAAAGGAGGAATTTCGAGAAGCTGTAAGTCTTGCGACTCAAAGTGCATGTCGACACCTCTACCTCCCTAACCATGGCTTCATCCATGACGCACGTTCCCCTTACTGGTGCTCGAACGTCAATTGCTTGGCAGCATACGTATTGTGCAGAACGGGAAGCTCTTCACTCTCTGCGTATGAAGCAACAGCAACCGATTCTCTGCTAAAGGCTCAAACAGAAAGTGGGCTCTTCCCATACTCTGCAAGGTTACCTGGTGCCTACTATCTTGGTTACCAAGCACTGATCCTGTGCTTCCTAACATGGATGAATGCAATCAAACCATCTCAAGAGGTTGAAGATTCCATACGAAGAGGGAGTTCATACCTCTTCAAACATGTTCGCAGAGGTGTGGCAATTGAGCCGGATACACATACAAATATGACAGCATTTAGTCAGATGTGGAGCATGCTAGCATGCTCTCTTCTAGGCGACAACGCATGCAGCGACTCACTGGAAACAACGCTTGGTCAGTTTGTCACAGGACGGACAATCTACGCATTTTCCAATGGCAGTTGGGCTTGGACTCCGATCTCCAGAACTCCGTTTGTGTCCTCCTATGTGGCACAAGCATTGTACGTCCTTTCAGAGAAGCGCAAGCATAACGGGCAGGTCTTGCACTTTTTGCTCTGACACTTGATGAAGTTGCGTTTGAATTGTTCTTCGCAGCAAAGTGGGAAATCCAGACAAAGCAAACCGTAGTGAGATGGGAACATCCGTAACAAGGGGAAGAGTAACGGGTAGTGGAGACATGCGTGCTATGTCCTCTGACACCAAGGAACTCGCTCGCGAGTTGAGAAATGCCAACAGCGACTCCAACTTGTCGACGTTCGCGCTGTTCCCTTTCTCGTCAAGAGTACGTGTTAGCGAATCGCCGTGCAAGAAGAGGACGATGATGCTGTTCACTTGAACAAGTCGTTCCGCTGCTGCGAGAAGCTCCCTCAAAGGAAGCCAGTCCAAGTCCAGCTTGAGAATTGGCCTGACCGGTAACCGTCCGAGCCGGGCTCCAAAGACGGTTACAGGCACCTCCGTAAGCCTCCCAATTGTTCTAGGCATCACGAACCCTTTGTCAAACGTATTGTACGAGTAAAAGTAGCTAGAGTCGACTACCATTGCATTCCTAACGAGAGCTGAGAGGGTTCTTGAGTCCACACCGTATGCACCTGCTCTATGTGCAATCGGTCTAACGCCCGCATATTTCTCAATCAAATCTAAACCCTCCCGTATGATCTTCTCTTGCTCTCGAAGTGAGTAGTCAGACATTCTCTGACGAGACCAGTCATGATTCAGGTTCGCAGGATGTGTATGAAGTTGACATTCATGTTTCGCGTCTACGATTTGACGACAAACAGATCTTACTGGGTCCTCCCCATACAGTCCTACCTCGTACACGTCTACGAAGAATGTTGCTCTCACTCGATAATTGTCACAGACACCAATTATTTTACTAACTCCGAACTCACCGAACTCTGTCTTTCCTACAACCCATTTGTCAAAGGACCGACCCCGCCCAGCTTCGGTGTCAACTGTAACCCAGAAGAACGCTGTCATGCCAAGAACCTACCCTGGCTTCTCGGCTCCCTTCAGAGTTCGGAATTCGGCTAAGAGCAAAGCTCCGAGGAAACGGAAAGGCGACCATCCTCTTTCGCTAATCGGCCCGGACCATACGGGCGTTAACATGCATGAAGACCACCTGACAATCGCAAAACCTTCGCTAATGAATATCTTGCGCACGCTCCACGGCGTTTCAAGTGCGAATGAGCCTGAGAAATTCTGAAAGATGCTCCCAAGAAGGTAGACCCAAGCGAATGGGCTGAGCGCATTGTGGAAATCCATGAAGAGATGTCCGTCGTTCCGAGAAACGCGATGGATTTCCTCGAGCGCAGGCCGCTTGGTCGCAACCGTAGGACCCAATGAAATGGCCACATCGAATGAGTCACTCCTGAAGGGGAGGTAATACATGCTTGCCCTGACAAGCTGAGCCTTCCCCCTGATCTTCTTGATAGCTATCTTTAGCATTTTGGTAGATACGTCGATTCCCACCGATTGGAAAGGCACAATATTCACAAGCGCTTTCAGATGTTCACCTGTTCCGCATCCAACATCTAAGACAGATCCCGGTATGTTGACTTTGACGAAGTCACGCACAAAGTGCAGCTTGGCAGCCCTCTGGAGATGCCACCGCTTGGGGCCGAAGTCGTAGCTTTCCGCAATCCGGTCGTACAGATCCATCTGTCGACGCTGCTCTCGCATCAAGTCCCACCTCCAACTTAACCACGTTGCAACACGAGTTGTCGTTTCCAACTGTAGCAGATGTGCCCCCGCAACTATTCTGATTGTTGTTCCCAACGCATTCGAAGATGAAATATTGCCAATCTAGGTTCAAGACCAGCCTCAACGAGGTTGAAGAGTTGAGCGTGTGAAAGCCGGGAAAGAACTCAAAGGTAGTGAGGTAAGCCGGGTAAGATTCGGTACTGTTGAAATAGACTGTTGTCCGGCTGTTCACAACGATCAGGACTGTATGTTCAAAGGCACGTTGGTAAAAGTGATTGTCTGAGTCTTGATACAGACTGAGTAATCTATCGACTTTGCTCTCGGAATAGAACAAAATAATGTCTTTGAACAACTGTGACTCTGCCGTCATGATCAGGGGCGTCCCGTCGCTTGAATTGTAGACGCGAGCATCCCTAGTGTAAGTCATTCCGAAGGCTGAAAATATCCCTTGAGTTACAGGGTCTGCAACCACGATAGTCTCGTAGGGATATTTCACGTAGGCCCACTGGACGGCTTCGAGGTCCAACTTGGTAAAGGTCGTCAGGCTACCCTCGTAAAGATAGAGGCCTCGGTTGTAGTCAACTACGCCCGAGTAAGGCTGAATCAGCGACGTAAACAACAAAATCAATAATGCGCTTGAGGCCACGTAATTTCTAACTCTCACGCTAGGCAAAACAATTCGGACGGAGCGTTTCGTTGAGAAAAACACCTTGATAGCGATTCCAAGTGGTCCCGCCAAGATTGCCAGAGGATAGACCGCGAGAAGTGCGACGAAGGGGGTTAAGAAGGCCATGAATCGATAGGCATACGTGAAGGGTAGAAAGTACAGAAGGAGTCCGAGCGAAGCTGGAAGGACACACGCAACCTGAGCAGTTCGTCCACGTCCGATTAGGAGGCAGCCTCCAAGTAGAAGCAATCCTAATGCAAAGAGAAGCAAAACGGGGTCCGTGTAGCTGTCTCTGATGAATGAGAGCTTCCATGGGAAATCGAAATTGTACCCGTAAGGGGTGCCGTATAACACGATCTGTTGAGAGAATCTGTTCACAAGGCGCGTGATCACTCCGACACCAGACTTGCTGGCAATGAAGTACAGAGTGAATGCTGAGAGACTTGCGGCCGAAATGAGCCGGAACCGGCTCTTGTCCGAGTAACGATTCACTCCTATCCAGCCTAGCAGAAAGATAGACTGAACCAACGCCGTATCTTGATGGATGGCTGCATTCACAACAGTAATCACGAACCAAAGCGTAAGAGCAGGGGACCTGTGGGAACGTGTCAGCAACAAGAAAACGGCGCAGGCGAGCAGTAGACCGGCGAATGATTGAAGGTAGGCGGGAGGTAACCCAGCCCTCACCACAGGCATCATTGAATAGAAGAAAAAGCCCAACGGTAACTTCAGCTGAAGCGGAATAGGCAGCGCGAGCAGCCTGGTCGATGTGGTCAAGAAAAGCAGCATAGGCACCGCAAATAATCCGAAATACCGCCAATTTTGCTTCAAATCGGGATGCATTGTGTAATTGCACAAAGACAACGGGAACAGTGCGTACATGACATTCTTAGGAAGAAAATCGATCATGTCGGCGACTGTTCCTCCTCCGACTACAGCAACCCCGATGACAGACGCGAGAACCGAGGCCCAATGCTGACGCAAGAGCTTGAAGCAAAAAGCGTAGATTCCCAAGCCGAAGCCTAAGAAGAGGATGAGCGATGCAGTATCAAACACGAAGAAGGGCGTGACTTGCAATAGAACTGCTGGGATCAAGACTATCGTGTCGAAACCTGGAAAGGCACTGAGAGCCATGTACCGATAGCGTCCTTGTAGGAGGTCTATGATGTCTCCAGCATGGGATAATGCATCAAATCCCATGAAGTAAGGGAAAGCAGATTGGCTCCGAACATAAACAAACGGCATCAAAGAAACCAGAATAATGGCGACGAGAAACCATCGATGATCTGAGTTCGCTATGTAAGATGCCTCGGAATCTAGATTAGCGTAAGGCAGAGAGATGATTGATACCAGCGTGAGACCAATCAATACGAAGGAGAGTACCCGGATTTGGAATAGAACTAGAAAAGTCACAAGGAAGGTTATCGCAAGGAAACCTATGCACCAGGCAAGTAAAACACGGAGGAGCACGTTTAGCGACTCACAAGAAGCATGCAGTAGTCGGGACTTCTTACCTGCTGTCAGCAATGCGACGCCGAGCTGGAGTGGTATTATCAGAATCAGGAATGGAGCCAGTACTAGTTTTGCTTCTAGCGGCGCATTCAATAGATCGGCGAATAGGACTACACTCGCGCAACTCAGGACAGAGTACGTGTACACTCGGCGCATTTTCTAGTCCCACACGGAAAGCGAGCAGGTTGGGTATTTCGCAAGGTCTCCGATCGGGTATTTGAGAGTACTCGTAACTCCCGAGGACCAGCTGATATGGGTCAGACGTCATGAGAGCTGGGAGAATTCGACTCATGAGCGGCCGAATGCTTATCTGCCGCTATGCGTCTGCGTAGCGAATCGGTAGCCTTCAGCCTTGCTCAGAGACCAACTTCACGGTCTGCTTGTGTCCATCGCTACGCAAATGGCTGTCCGTCAGAGGTACTTGATGAGCGGCACGTGGTCTGGCGATAAGACTGTGGCATTGTCGTTCGACTGCGACTTCGATCCAGACATGGAGGCTGTGGAGCCGTTGACACGCCTGCTCATGGATCTCAGCTTGCCCGCCAGCTTCGCGATACCAGGATACCTAGCCAGCAGGCATTCCGCAGTTACCTCACGACTCATCGCGGATGGTTTCGAGATCGTGAATCACACCGATAACCACCCTGGGGATTTCAGGAGTCTTGGCCACGCCGTTCAGGAGAAGGAGATTGCCAGAGCACAGTCGAGATTCGAAGAGCAATTCGGCATCTTACCGAAAGGCTTTCGGTGCCCGCACGGCATGCGCCAACTGAACAGAACGCTTCTGTCTCTCCTCGCGCAACAGGAGCTACTTTATGATTCCTCGCTTGTCGGTTTCGGGGTCGCAAAGATCGATGAAATGATTGAGGTACCCGTTTGTCCTTGCCCTGAGCATCCACTGACATCCTTTGATTCGTACCATCATTTCCGTTTCCCAGGAGTCTCTGCATCGAATTCCAAGATGTATGATCTATGGACGGAGCTTCTAGAAGATAATGAACTGGTGAGCGTCTTCTTCGACCCCATCGACTTCCAGTCGAGCAATAGACTGGACCTCCTGAAGAGAATGCTCGAGGAAGCCTTGCGCAGTGACTTTACGTTCAGGACTCTCGCGGCTGTTGCACAAGAGGCAAAGAACACATAAATTCTATCCTGGTTGTTTGGTGTAGCATGACATTCTTTCTGCCTCTAACGCCAAGGAGCTGTGCGTCAGCAGTAATTCATAGGCTGATCTACGGCAGGTGGCCAAGGCGCGGTTTCCTAGCAGTCAAGAGGGGCAAGGTATGTTTGGTTGGCAGACAATGCGACCTTCTGGAGATGACGCTCATGGATGAACCCAAGACATGCAAGTTGGTAACGGATTTCTGCAAGAAACATACTCATGGGACCTTCCTTGATCTCGGTGCACACGTGGGTGCATACGCAATACCTATCGCCAAGTTGGGGTTAAAGGTGATAGCTGTAGAGCCATCTCCGGACACATTCAAATCGTTGGCCCACAACGCCCAATTAAACAACGTCAACTCCAACATCGTACTCGTTAATGCAGCGGCATGGGACTACGACGGAACCGCCAAGCTCTACCTATCACGGTTAGGAGGGCATGGCGACAGCTTGTTGAAGGGACACAGCCTATCGAACGGCTGGGTCGAAGTCCAAACGAAGTCTCTGTCAACTCTTCTCGATGAGGTGGGCGAACTGGATATTGCAAAAATCGACATAGAGCGGGGAGAGCTTCGAGTACTAAAACAAGCAGGCGACAAGGTCAATAGGGTTAGTACGTGGATCATTGAGGTTAGTGATGTTACCAAGAGAGACATATGGAACTTAATGAGAGAGCAAGGTTTCGAATGCCGCATCATCGAAAGACTTCTCGGAACGAAGGGAACTTATAACATGTTATGCACACGTCACTCGTCATAACAGAAATTCCACACGTGGAATCCGTCGTATTTCTACATGCATGAAAACTCCGCAAGTAATACTTAGACCCCTTTGAATCCAAGAGGAATCCGAAAAGCACAAAGAAGAGATGACCAGTCCATTCAAATTGGAACATCAGGAATAGATCATATGGGAGAGAACCGGGTGGGGTGGCATCGCAACAGAATTGCGTAAAATGGTACAGCATGACCAACAGAATTGCTAATCCCCGCAGTCCATCCAGAGCTGGAATGCGCTAATTCAGATACTTCTGGATCGTGTGTCGAAACGATTCGGTGCCGAACCGGGCCTGTATAAATCGCGGGGCGTTCTGAGAGATCCGTTGCCAAAGCGATCGGTTTCTTAACAGTCTTTCGATCGATTCGGAGAGGGACCGTTCGTCCCCAGCTTTCGCGACGAGACCTAGCGCAGGGTTCCCAAGAAGAAGGCTACAAGTTGGACCAACGTCCGTAATTACTCCGGGTAGGCCGCTTGCCATTGCTTCCAAGAAAGCCATGGCATATCCGCCGCTGATCAAGATCGGATATACGAAGAGGTCACACGAATTCATGATTTCGTTAAGCTTCTCACCGTCGCTAACCGGGCCGAGGACATCGATCCAGCTCCGACTCCGCTTCATATCAAGCAACCATTCCATCATATCCCCCTCGCCGATAACGGTTAGTCGTAGATCGAGGTTGCGTAGTCTTTCAATTGCTCTCAGAAGGACAGGGAAGCCTTTGTCTCCTGAAAGACGGCCGACATATAAGAGTCTGAACGGGCCTTGGTGCCGCAATTCATGCCGTCCAAGTGGCTTAAACGAGTTCGTGTCGACAGGAAATGCATACTTCACAACTTTGTCAGGGTGAAGACCGTGTTCTAATGCAGCGGCCGTCAATTCATCAGAATAGGAGAAGAAACGGGTTGTTCTCAATAGAGCGACACGGCTCATGAGTCTCAGCATCCTTGACCATGCTTCGAGCATCCTTCCGCGCTGAAACTGGTTCGCCATAATCTTCAGATATCGTGGATTGCTTTTTCGGTTGTTCACCAAGAGCCCATAGTCGAAAACGATCAGACTTGAACGAACGAGAAGACTCCCCAAAGCGACGCCACATGCAGTGAAGCTTGCATCCTGAGCCAATATTGTCTCGACCCCTCCCAGCTTGAGTAGGACAGTCCACAAGGCAGCCGTCAGTACATAGAACGGCGTGGTCAGCAGGTGCCAAGGGCCGAACAGTGATCTTGGAGGAGGAGACAATTGGTAATGATTGAAGGGCGAGGGGCCGAACTTTCGACCCACTATTAAGACCTCCCTTTCTCCAGAGAGCGCGTGCCCGAGCGCCGATACAATACGTGCCATACCGCCGACCACGGGGTAGCTGGCGACAAAAATGCACACACGGGATCTGGTCATAGGAATCATTCGCCGGAAGGTGGCATATCTCTTCGCGTTGCGGTCAACCATTGAGCGAGTCTCTTTATGCCATGATCTAGGGAGATTCGTGGGCGAAACTTGAACAACTCTTGCATCCTCTTGGGTGACGCAAGGAATTCGATATACTCAGCCGGATGACCTTTATGCACAATTCTTGGCGGGCTGTGGCGTAGAATGAAGCAAACCCGACGTACCAATTCATTGATTCGCATAGGGTGGCCACAGGCAAAATCCACTGTGACATCCATAACGTCTGAAGCAAGCACTTTCTGTATGGCCGTAACAGCGTCATCTACGTACATTGCATCAATGAAGTTACGGCCATCACCACGGATTTCAAAACGCGCCGTATCCTGGAAGACAAACGTGTCAATCATCCTCGTGAACATCTTGTGCGGTGGCTCGAAGGGACCGTAGGCCCCGAAAAATCTCAACACCACGTATTCGTCAACTAGTCCGCGCTTCCGTCCAAAGGCAACGTAGTGCTCGGCCGTAAGCTTCGAGATTGAGTAGGGAAGCGATGGGACCAGCCGCAGCGAGGGGTCAACACGGTCTTTCAATCTGTCGTAGACCGCGCCTGAAGAGAGATAGATTATTCGGTGGATCCGCGTCGCTAGAAGAGTGTTCAGCAGAGTCTTCGCGTTTGCATCAAGATCTTGCACCGGTTTTTCGACGGAGAGGGACGTATCCGTGTTGGAGGCCAGAAAAACGCATGCGTCAAATCGTCGAGGGAGTTTATGTTGTACTTGTCTTGATGAGCGCAAATCAACCCGTATACTATTGACTTCAAGATTATTGTCTACCAGGAACCTCGGAAACGATCTGTCGGTGTTGTATGTAGCGTAAACCTCCCAGTCTCTGGGGACTCCTAGGAGGAGGTTCTTTCCTATGAAACCCGAAGCTCCTGTAACGAGAAGTCGCAATTCTAATCGTCCGAATACCATTCAATCGTGCGTCGCAGACCTTCTTCGTAAGTGACCTTGGGCGAGAAGTGAAGCAGTTTCTTCGCTTTGCTGATATCAGCGCAATGCCGGCGGACATCGCCGGGTCTTTCCTTTTCGTGTATGATTGATCCTTGGTGGCCCATCTGTAGAGTGATCATCTTAACCAAATCGGTTATGGGAACTTCGCGTCCTGTTGCGACATTGATTATCTCGCCTTTCGCCTCCTTGCGAAGCCCGCCTTCAACTATGGCTGAAGCAGTGTCTTCGACAAACGTGTAATCCCGAGTCTGATTCCCATCACCGTAGATGATTGGGGGCTCGTTATGTAATATTCTCTTTATGACGGTTGGCACGATCGCGGCATATGATCTGTCATTCTGCCTAGGGCCATAGCAGTTGAATGGTCTTATGATAGCGGCCTCGATTCCGTACGCAAGAATGTATGAAGTAACCAAGTGGTCTGCAGCAGCCTTGCCTGCACCATAGGGGGTGGTTGGGTTAAGTGGATGCTCCTCATCCATAGGGACACGTTTCGCAGAGCCATAGGCCTCGGACGAAGACACCTGGACTAGGACGTCGAACATGTCAAGCCTTTGAATTTCCAACAAATTTTGAGCGATCTTAACGGATGTTTCGAAAACCCCGAAGGGATCAATGAATGATACTAAGAGCGGCTTGACCGCAAGGTTGTAGACTACGTCAACATGTTCCTCCTTCCAGAAAACAGACTTCAGTGGTTCAAGCTGCATTGCGTCCAATGTGTGGACCTTCAGCCGTTCTCCCAATTGGGATTTCGCGTAGCTTAGATTCGATTCTTTTCCGAGGAAGAAATTGTCCACGATAACTATTCTTCCGAAACCTCGCTGCACCAGCTTGTCAACAACCCAGCTGCCTATGAAACCGGCCCCGCCCATGACTGCGGCCGTCTTTTGCTGCCATTCCACATCCGAGGTGACAGACATGTTCATCGTTCAACAGTAACCATAATGGAACGGCCTTATATCTTGATTCCGCGATACAATTCTCGGTGAGATTCAGAGAGTCGGATTCGAAACCAGAATTCTTACTAGGTCAAGGACTAGCTTAGTCGGTGGAGCGTGCGAAGTATTTGTCGGTTCTGGTGGTTGCGGGTACACGACCTGAGATAGTCAAGATGGGCCCTGTAATCACAGAGCTGGAAAGAACCTCCACACCCTATGTGTTCCTTAACAGTGGGCAACATTATGACTTTGAGCTCTCGCAGCTCTTTATTCAAGAGCTTGGCCTTCCTGAGCCCAATATCAACTTGCGTCTCTCAGCCAGTAACCCATCAGAGCAAATCGCGGAGATGATTTTGAAGATCTCTCGCATCATCAGAAATACAAGGCCTACCTTAGTCGCGGTTCAAGGCGACACGAACACAGTTCTAGCAACAGCGCTTGCAGCCAACAGGGAGGGCGCAAAGGTTGCTCATGTTGAGGCGGGATTGCGAAGTTATGACCTAAGGATGCCTGAAGAGTATAACAGACGGCTTGCGGATCACCTCTCGGACGTGTTGTTCGCTCCCACACATCATAACAAGCAAACCCTGCTAGGAGAGAAAGTGTGCGGAAGAATAGAAATCACTGGTAACACTGTGGTCGATGCAATTCAGCAGTATTGGCATCTTGCTCAGAATGAATCGATCGATTTTCCATACGAGAGCTACATCTTGGCAACGATCCATCGCGCCGAGAATGTTGATTCCAAGGATGTTCTACGGGAGTTCGTGAGGGTATTCAAAGAAGCGCCTTTCCCAGTGGTTCTGCCTCTTCACCCCAGAACAAAGAAGCGCTTGAAACAGTTCGGGCTTTGGCGCAGACTGATCGGAGACGGATCGCAGGTGCAAGTTCTCAAGCCAGTCGGATACCTCCGGTTCTTGAGACTGATGAAATACTGCACCTGTATTCTCACAGATTCTGGTGGTGTGCAGGAAGAAGTGACCTCACCGCTCATTAGAAAGCGCTTTGTCTTGATGCGCATCTCAACTGAGAGACCAGAGGCAGTCAAGGCAGGGTTCGGAGTTGTGGCGGGCTGCAAGGCCGCCGTGATATTGAGGGAATTGGGCAGAGTAGTGACCATGAAGAAGCCGCCACCGGCAAGATCACCCTATGGCGATGGACGAGCTTCACGCCGTATCTGCACGTACCTGCGATCCACTCTTTGAAATGACTGGACCAACGCATTGTATGGTTCGTTATTCCACATCAGTTCGCGAAAAAAAGGCGTCCACAAGGACAACTCCATGCTATTGCTATGGTATTGCTAATCGCTTGGAAGAGATTTATTGAACTCAGTGTCCCACTACCTGCGGTATCACCACCCGCGATTGCAGTGGAGGGAGTGTGTTTGCGCCACAAGGTTCTAATTGTAACGGGGACTAGGCCGCAGTTCATTAAGTGTGCTCCGTTAATTGAAGAGATACTCAAGCACCGCGACGAAATCGACTTGGGACTTGTCAACACAGGTCAGCACTACGATAAAATGATGTCAGAGGTCTTCTTCGAAGAGTTGGCTCTACCCAGGCCGGTACTTGAATTGGACGTGGGATCGGGCTCTCATGCTACACAGACGGCTCGAATTATGGTGGGCATGGAACAAGCGACGATGCGTCTAGATCCTGAACTCGTAATCGTTGCTGGCGACACAAACACAACACTTGGGTCGGCCTTGGGGTGCGTCAAGCTAAGAATCCCGGTTGCACATGTGGAGGCTGGAATGCGCTCCTATGAGGATATGCCTGAAGAGACAAACAGGCGCCTTACCGATCACTGCAGTTCACTCCTATTTGCTCCTACGCGGACGGGGGTTAGGAACCTATATCGAGAGGGTATCCAGGGCAAACGAGTCTTGCTTTCCGGAGACACGATGCTCGATCTACTGTTGAGGAATGCACCTTACATCGACCATGTCGGTGCGGAGATACTTGAAAGGCAAAGGCTGAGTGCTAGACGGTACGTATATGCCACTGTGCATCGCGCGGCAAACGTCGACAACGACAGAAGCTTGACGAACATTGTAGCTGATCTCTCAGAAATAGCTGACGAGCTGCCCATTTTCTTCGCGATTCACCCAAGGACACGGAAAAGAATGCGGGATGTCAAGATCAGACGACTCAGCGGCAAGCTGCTGCTACACAGGCCTGTATCCTACCTCCAGTCTATTTCGCTAACGAAGAACGCTGCGCTTGTCATCACAGACTCCGGCGGTCTGCAAAAGGAGGCGTTTCTGCTGGGCACGCCATGCGTTACTGTCAGAAAGAACACGGAGTGGCCTGAGACTCTTCTTGGTGGGGCGAATAGGCTTGTCGCTCCAATGCGAGGATGCATCCGAAATGCCTTCAATGATGCCCTTCGCGCAAGGACGAGAAGCAGAGTATCAACACGGAATCGTCTCTTCGGTAACGGAAAAGCGGCCGTTCGAATCGCTGAGGGAATCAGCAAGTATCTGAAGTGTCCGCATCAATACCGAGATCAACCAGCTTACGCGCGATGAGCTTACCTCTGCCACCGAAACCCGCGAGCTCCGAACTTATCCACACGCATCACCAATCGTACCAGCCAAAGTTGCTCCCGTAGATATGACATTCTCCTACTGAAGTCGAGTATCTCATATAGATATTCTAGCGATTTCAGCCGAGCCCTCAATGCATTCTCTGCCTATCGTTCTGCGATGGTGATTATGTCCACAGTGCCAGTCGTCAGGACCGCAGGTTGTTTGCCTCTGTGGCGATGGTTTCCAGATCAGCTTGACTGGAACAAGCACGTGCTAGAATATGCCAAGGAGCAAGGCGTTCGCATTCTCTCTCGAATAGAATGGCCCGACCAAGTCCTCTTTCCCCTACGGGAGCCCTTGACCTTCGTGACTTCATCTACGCTTCGAACTGAAGCTCCTAATTTGGGGCGCTCCGGGCCTGTGCGCTAAACGCGTCAAGCAGTTACTTAGCTTGTTCAAGCATCTGCCTAGCTGCTTCCATATGCCCCTTCGCTATTTCGAACGTGGCTTGGTGGCGATGTTCGATGGATCTGACGAGTTCCAGGGCTATATCGAAGTTCAATGCTGCGAGGGTCTCCCCTAGCTCTAGACCTACTGCTCTGTACGCCCTGACTTGCAGCTTGTAGGCTTCATCAAGTTCGGCGTTGATTTGCAGGCATGATGACAGAAATCTTTGGAGCAACCAAGGAACTCGTGATATGCTTCGGCTGTTCGCGACTCACAGTTGCCTCGCTGAGCAGGGTCACCGTTGTGTCGCCTGCGCCGGTCCGCTCATCACTGCGCGCCGGTCTCGGTTTTTTCTTGAGGAGATGAGGTTGTGGGTTCGGCTTCGAGTGGTGCAGGCGGCGGTGTTGTCGCCATCGTCCAGCCTATCCAAGCAGCTATTACTAGCACAGCCCCGACGGCTATCAAGGCCGTTATCTGCAGAACAAGCATTGGGGTGAAGTACAGAAACCAACCATAAACCAAGAGAATGACGATACTCATCAGCAGTATGATAATACCCAAGACCCGGTCTCTGTTCATTGCACACTCTCTCCAAGCGCCTTGAGCAGCTGGAGCATATATAAGGCATAGCCACTGCATGGCCTCTACTTCTGAAGTGTGCTCAGCGCGTTCGTCGTAATTTGAAACCATGTTTTGTGATGCGATGAGAAAGGGGTAAGATGGCGGGCGAGCCCAAAGCATGACATGAGCTCGCTCGTCTGCCGATTAGATGTCCACGAGAATGGTGTCTACGCCACCGTGATGAGTTACGGCGGAGAAGTGGTCGAGAAGAGGAAACTCTCCAACGAGGAAGTGTTGATTCTCTCCGCGACTAAAAGTCGTGGGGATTCATGCTTCCATTATGGTCCTCTCTAGGGTGGGCATTCCGTTGTTGCGGTTCCACCCGCATCCATCCCAGTGTAGAAGCATAGGCCAAGCCATTGGCATGACAGCGTACTCGCCGTAGCGGGCAGCCATATTCACGATGCGTCTGCTTACTCGAGCCTGCCCCGCCTATTTTCGGTTGGGAGCCTTATTCGAGGCTTCGGACATCTCAACCACATCTGAGCCTACTGTCCCTTCCGGGATTGTCTCATTCGG
>Ga0315280_10002193_pt1 | contig 31935 bp, 24 predicted proteins | sample YL17G06_40_MG_FD_203697 | JGI IMG/M metagenome (GOLD analysis project Ga0315280, IMG submission 203697) | Sediment microbial communities from Yellowstone Lake, YNP, Wyoming, USA - YL17G06_40 | ecosystem: Environmental > Aquatic > Freshwater > Lake > Sediment | place: USA: Wyoming | collected... | reverse complement strand
TTTATGACTTCTCGGGCTTGCAGGAAGCAGTGTTTGAGCTAGCACACTACCGAGAGCTACACCCAGAGCTTAAACTGCTGATCGTGGGTGAAGGGGAGTTCTTTCACAAACTGCGTGACATCGTGCGAGAGCGTCACGTGCAAGATAGCGTCGTTTTCACTGGCAAGGTTGCCTATCCGGAGATACCTGAGTTGATAGCAGCGGCCGATATCGCGCTCCTTCCGGCCCACAACAACGACATCATGCGCAATGCAGTTCCTATAAAAATCTATGAGTACCTCGCCATGCAAAAGCCGACCATCTGCACGAAGCTTCCCGGAATTATGAGGGAATTTGGCAGCAATTGCGGCATTTTGTACGTCGACCAACCAGAAGATGCTGTGAAACTGGCCATGAGTTTAACTGAAGAAGAAATTAAAACCCTTAAAATGCAAGCCAAGCAGTTCGTTGAGAAATATAATTGGGATCAAATCGCCGTTCGATTCGAGGAAATTTTAGCAGCTTTGGTCAAAAACGGCCGACATCAAGATAGTGCAACGAGCGCTATAGAAAATGTCGCTTTTGCATTTGAATAGGTGGGTCGAATCGAACGAAACAAAAAACACGTCGATAACATTCTACCTTCGCATTCACCGCCCCCCTCGGGAATTTCGTGGCACCAGCATAATAGAGAGAATCTTCAGGTCGCCCTCGCGTTCAGTCTTGCGGCGGGTCGATTGCGTTTGCGATACTAGCTTGCGAGTGGGCGGAGGAGACCAAGCCATGCGTGACGAGGTAGTTCTCGGCGTTACGGGCCGGAGCGCGCTATTCCTTATGTTTTAGAAGATTCCGCTCTAAAAAGCGCCACAACAGCAAAAAGAATGTGTCCTCTTGTAAAGATCTAGCTGACGCAAGAATCACTAAATATCAGCTCATCAGTTCCTACGCGCTCGCTGTATTGTGAAACGCAAGGGTGTGTTTTGCGGATGACGGCGCACGAAGAAGCGGCGAAGCGGATTTTGAGCAACAAATAAGCGCCTGTCAAGAAACTATATGAATTATATTGTCTTCATCACCGTTCAGCTGTGTGCATCAGCAACCGCGGAAATTGCTGACCAGATGTTGAAGAGCTGCATCGCCGGTAGAGAACCCGCTAAGATCGCAACCTTGATTTGCAGGAAGTATAGGTCTATGAATATAACATCTAGCGTGGCAGGAAAGGCTAAACGAACTTTTTTGGCATTCCATAAATTTGGACTAAAGCTTGGTTTGCAGATTATTCCAAATCATTATTCCTCGTCAGTCGCCGATATTTGCCACCTTCAAAAAACCAGAGAAATTTGGGCAAAAAAGTCACAATTGCCTGGAGTTTCGTACGATTTAGATGAGCAAGTCGCTAACTTGAGGCGCATTTGTCTGCCGTTTAGGCATGAATACAGTGGTAATAAAACATATTTAGAAGCTGTATCAAGCCATCTTGGGCCTGGATTTGGATATATAGAGGCGCAAGCATTGCACTCAGTCGTTAGATACTATAAACCTAAAAAGATTATTGAAGTGGGCAGCGGGGTATCAACGTATTGTTCAGTAGCGGCGCTAGAATTGAATCAGGAGGAAACTGACATTCAATCAGAATTCCTCTGCATAGAACCATTTCCTTCAAATAAGCTCAAAAACTTGCAGAGGATCTCTCTGATTCAACAAGACGTGCAGACTACTCCAGTCGATGTACTTACAGATCTTCGTGAAGATGATCTGCTTTTTATCGACTCTTCTCACACAGTGAAACCTGGGTCTGATGCAAACTTTATCATTTTGGAGGTACTTCCCTGCTTGCAGAAGGGAGTTATTGTGCATTTTCACGATGTCTTTTTGCCGTATGATTATCAGCGTGACCTGCTGCAATATTTCTTCCAATGGAGTGAAACCTCCCTTCTGCGAGCATTTCTAATAAACAATAACAAAGCAAAAATACTTTTTTGCCTTAGTCAGCTACACTATGATCGAACTGACAGTCTAAGAGGAGTTTTCCCTGAGTACAGCCCACAGTTGGATACGGATGGACTTATTGATGGCATTTACAAGCCATTCGAAGCGGTTCCACAGCATTTCCCCGCTTCTCTGTACATTCAAATGGTTTAGGACTATGGAGCCAAAATGGTCTTTATTCAAAATGGCCGCCATCTTTCTTCGTGTCATTGTCGCCAGCTCATCTCTCAAGTTCTAGTCGCCACTTTGACTTCGGCGACTCGCGATTTTATTGCGGCGGCAAAACCGGTGAAACGAACAACAACCAGACCGAGGGACAAGCTTGATGCACGTCTCAGATTCGAAGAGTTTATTTACGGATCTAGGGCCAATATCACTAAATGCGCTAATCTCCCCGATAGGGCTGTGCAAAGGAGTTTGATTTGAAAATCTTACAGGTAATTCCTTATTTCTCATGGTCATACGGCGGGCCTGTTCGCGTTGTATATGAGCTCGCTCACAAGCTAGCAGAGAGGGACCACGAGGTGACAATCTACACGACAGACGTTGCGCGGGGTCATCGAATAGGTGAAAGCGAGAAAATAATAGTAGCCGGCGATATTGACATTCGCTACTTTAAGTGTCTCAGCAACTACGCCGCGAGCAGGTTCGACTTGCACCTCTCACGCCAGATGCAGACAGCGTTCAAAAGAGAGATCGGCAGTTTTGACATCGTCCATACACACGAATGGCGTGGGTTTCATAATGCGTGTGTTTGGCACTATGCACGTAAGTACGGCATTCCTTACGTCCTTCAAGCACATGGGGCTTTGCCGAAAGCACTTGATCAGCAGAGCAACATTTTTGTTCTTGCGAAACATGTATCGGATGCAATAATCAATACAAGAGTCCTTAGAGACGCTTCTAAAGCGATAGCTCTAACGCAGGCAGAAGCGCTAGCTTACGAAGAGTTAGGCGTGGAAAAACGCAACATTGCGATCGTTCCAAATGGGCTAGATCTCTCTCAGTTTGAAAAGCTCCCAGCGAGAGGAACGTTCCGGGAGAAATACGGAATTGAGAGTAATGAAAAAATCGTCCTTTTTTTGGCGAGAATTCACAAAACAAAAGGTCTTGAGCTTCTGCTGAGGGCATTTTGCGGCCTACAAAATGAAGTTGCTGACGCTAAACTCGTAATTGCGGGACCTGACGGCGGCTATTTGGCGCGAGTCAGCGCGGACATAAGTCGTTTAGGAATTACAGACAACGTCCTCCTCACGGGCCCTCTCTACGGGCAGGCAAAACTTGAAGCTTATGTTGACGCAGAAGCTTATGTCCTCCCATCCTCTTACGATATGTTCCCTGTATCGCCGATCGAAGCTTGTGCGTGTGGGGTTCCTACTATTGTCACCAATAGATGCGGCTTTGCCGACGCAATAGAGGGAGTCGGCTGCGTCGTTGACTATGATGCAGACCAATTGCTATCTGCCATGCGCCTTGTTATAACTAGTGCCCAGTTGAGAGACAAGATGAGAATCAAAGGTCCTGCAATGGTACGAGAGCGCTACGATCTAGAAAAAGTGGTTGACGATTTAGAACAACTCTATGCGACGTGCCTTAGGCGGTAACGAACTCTAATCAACACACCTCGCAGCCAGAGAAGATTATCTTCGCTGTGCTGTGATATCTTGATTGCGGGGATAAAACCGTGAGAATAGTTCATGTTATTGACTACTTTCAGCCAAAACTGGGGTATCAGGAGACTTTTTTGGCACGCGAGCAAAGCAAGATGGGGCATAATGTGCACGTCGTTACTTCTGATCGCTACTCCCCCATTGCATATCAGGGCGATGTAGCTAAACAACTTCTTGGAAAGAGGGTGAAAGGATCAGGCTATTTTGTTGAAGAGAGAATCCAAACAATTCGTTTGAAAGTATTATTTGAATTTCCTCACGGCATCTGGCTTAAGGGACTAGAAAAAACAATCTCGGAATTGAAACCAGATATCGTACACGTTCATGGAGTTACAAACATAACGACGGTCCGAATTGCGATATTTAAGCGCAAGAAGCTTAATTTTAAGCTTATTTGTGATGATCACATGCTATTCAGAATTTCGGATCTGAGATTATTTGTGTTGAATAAGATATTTCGCCATTCATTTGCTCAAACTGTTTTTAAGGCAGCAGATGCACTCGTTGCAGCAACCTATACGAGCAAACTGTACATGAACAAATATTATGGGTACCCGCAGGAATCAATTAAAGTTATACCTTTGGGTGCTGATCATCATTTATTCAAATTCGACAAGTTGGCACGTGATGAAATTCGAAGCGACTTGTTTTTGCACGACAATATCGTATTCATCTACACCGGCAAGCTACTAGCAGATAAGGAGGTACACTTGTTTATTCAAGCCGCTCTTCTTCTTATGAAAAAGAATGACAACATCAGGGTTTTGATCATTGGCGATGGTTCGGAAATCTATAAGACAAGATTGAAGCGTATGATCGAAGACGCGCAATGCGACAATAAATTTCTGTTTTTGGACGCTGTGCCAAATTCTGAGCTAAACAGGTATTACTCAGCAGCTGATGTTGCGGTGTGGCCTAAACAGGCAACAATCAGTATGATAGAGGCAATGGCGTCGGGTCTTCCGATTATTATAAATGATGGTTCTGAAGTAACAAAACGCGTAGAACATGAGAACGGATTCACGTTTGCGGAAGGCGATTGTATTGATCTCTCTGCGAAGATGGAAAAACTGTTAAATAAGGAACTGCGGGAGAGAATGGGCCACAACGCCAGAAAATTGGTTGAAGAGTACCTTAACTGGACGTTGATTGCTAGACAATTTATTGATGCTGTCGAACCTATTCACGTTAGTGATATTCCGACTGAAGACGAATCTCGGCAGTTCACGTGAGTACACTCATTCGCTTCGACAGGCCGATGTTTTTACTCTGATACGCTTAAAACGTAGTTTGTCGTATAGAATCCAGCTTTCAGAACTGACGGGAAGACACCGTGACGCTAGCCCTGAATTTAGCTTAGGACAAGGACTGGATTGACGGAAGGTGGACTCGTCGTCGACTTTGCAATAGCTCAGCTGTGGCGATGCGATCTGACACTGCTGACCAATAACGGGCTGCGAGAGAAATCTAAAAAATAAGAGCCTGGAGCTGGTAAAACACAAGTTCAGTAAAATTAGAAGATGGATGGGTAATTATTGGTCGCTGACAATAAGGCTAACCTTGCGGAGCAAACTGAGGCATTTCTTGATCGAAAAACAAGAAAATTTATGGGTCGCAAGGCAAGATAAGTCGTTGAACATGAACGCTGTTGGAAAGCAATTGCGCAGCTGTTTATTCGAGTCGTCGTTTGAAGCGCCACAAGTGAGAGCGGTAAAGTATGAGACTGTGCTTGTTCGGTCCTGGCGATAGCATACATATGCAAAAATGGGCAAACTTCTTCGCTCGCGGAGGACATAGCGTGCACCTCATTTGCTGGAGGTTTTCCGATGATTTAGATTTTGATGACAGCATTCGGATCCACAAAATTCGGTATTTCGTGCGCGGCAGTCACAAGCACTTGAAGTATCTCAATTTAGTTCCGTGGGTATTTCAGATTAGAAAGCTTTTGAGAACCATTAGCCCAGATGTCCTTGATGCACACTCAATTACTCATTACGGCTGTATCGCGACTTTGTTAGGCTATCGTCCACGCGTCCTAACTGCGTGGGGAAGTGACATACTACTCGTTCCGAAGCAGAGCAAGGTGGACAATTTTTTGACGAGTTATTGCCTAAAAAAAGCGGACAAGATCGTGTGCGATTCAGAAACGGTTAGAGCCAATATTCTGGATCTCGGCGTTCCTGAATCAAAAATCGTAAAGATCTACAACGGAATAGATGTGGGGCGCTTTAGTCCTTCTGCAGATAACAACGTGAGATCAATTCTAGGAGTTCCGACCGATACTTCGCTAGTCATATGTACACGAAATTTAGAGTGGATATATAACCACCGACTTTTCTTTGATGCAATACCTGAAATCCTTAAGCGCCACCCCGAAACACTGTTTATAATTGGAGGCAAAGGAAGCTTACGCGAGAGCTTATTACGTTTGGCAGTGGAATTAGGCGTAAGAGACGTAGTTAAATTTATTGGACTCATCCCGCAAGAAGAACTTCCTAAGTACTTAGCGTCATCAGATGTTTATGTGTCAACTTCTGTGTCTGACAGCACGTCGCTTTCACTCCAGGAGGCAATGGCATGTGAGTTAGCTCCGGTGGTTACAGACCTTGCTGCCAACCGCGAGTGGGTAGAGAATGAAGTGAACGGATTTCTAGTCCCGCTAGACGACGCTTCAGCTCTGGCTGATAGGGTCGCGTTCCTGCTCCAGAACGAAAGCATACGGCGAGAGTTTGGCAAAAGGTGTAGGCAGCTGATCGTACGAGAAGCTGATTATTATAAAGAAATGAGAAAAGCTGAGCGCTTATACGCCAGTCTCACACGTGACGAAGTCTAGTACTTCATTTGCCGTGCTAACTGCTTATTGAAGAGCTACTGAGTGTGTGGCTCGTGCCAAGTACGACACGATTAAGAACATAACGCACGTGTCAGCCCGTCGCAGAAAAGCGTACTAATCTTTCAAGGAAATTGCGTCAAACACGAATAAATTTTGCATCAAAAGGCTAGATCTCGGGTTCGCAGTGTAGTTGAGAGCAATATTTCACTATACTGAACGTCTTGTTGAGTTAATCTCTTAGAAATCCCTATGCATATCGTGCATAATTTGGCAGGCATACGTCAAGTCATATGCAAAAATAGTCTTTAGACCGACGTCTTTGTCGCCCTTCAATTCTATGGTTATCCCATCACGTTGCTTGAAGCCTGTGCGTGTGGTAAGCCAATACTCACAACAAATAATGCAGGGGACTTGATTGGATTGACAACGAGCGAGGACTTGTGGTTGATTACGACGAAACCTCCTAGTCCGAAGCAATGGTCAGCATCTTGCAGCAAGATAGCTTGCGGCAAGCCTTCGACAGGCAGGCAAAGCAACTCGTGAGAGACCGATTTAGCTTAATCGTGTCACAGACCGAATAAAACTGCTTTATAAGAAATGCATAGCGTAGCTCTTTTTGCTATCGCGAGTGTAAGCGCCCGCTTAAGCTTTTGGCACTTTGCTCGCGCGAGCAATCTCCCCTACAAAGAATAGTACAGTGATAGGTGAGAATCTTAGTTGCGATACTTGGCACTAGCTGCCCCGCCAACTTAAACGGAGGGTATAACACGAACATCTTTGCCCCGATTTTGCGATGATACACCTCGAAACTCGGAACGGTAATTTCTTGCTTCATGATATCAAATCCGCTAGTCTGTAAGAGCCATCGTATTGTTTTGGGAGAAAAGGAGTTAATGTGCCCTTCGGTATCGTCAGTAAGAACGTAGTTCTTTTTTTGCCTGTAATTATCTTCGAGCGGGACTTCCACAAATACGTGCGCTGCGACTCGTCCGGCTTCGCGCAAAAGCATCCGTGGGTATTCCAAGTGCTCGACCACGTGTGAAAGAATGGCTAGATCAAACTGATTGTCGCCGTATGGAATCGTGTATCCATCGTAGAGCTTGCATTCGATTAGATTCTTAATAGCTCTTTCTTCAGTAAGCGCTAAGCCTGTTTGTGATATTTCCAACCCATTTAACCGGTGGCCGAATTCTCTATCTGACAATCGCTTCAAAACAGCTCCATCACCGCACCCAATATCCAAAATACTCGCGTGCGAAACCGTATCGCACAGGCGCGTTACGTTACGTGCCTTATCAAAGGAATCTAGCCATCGCAAATCTAGGCTCCCGTCAGTTGTGTAGGTCGCATTGTAGTAATCGTCGTAAAACACTTTCAGTGGATTACGAACGGAGGCTGATTTCATATAGGTTGAATATTGCTAGGACTGGAATCGTGCTTCAAGATCTGCCGTTCCTCCCTGCTACGGATCAAGGTCGTGCGACACCGTATATAACAATGTTCGTTTAGAACAGAATAGTAAGTCCAAATGCGCATCAACGTTCGTCGTAGTGCGGAAAATACGACCACAAAGCATCTAATGAGACGGGAGAGGGCTATGGCTGCAATTTAAGTGCTGGCGCAAAAGAGCTTTACCGAAATCGAATGTCATGTTCACTAGACTACTACGTCAGCTCCGCTTTCCGCACAGATGACCTCGTTCTGCCAATCTGGTCGGCCGCGTTTCTCGTTCACTCTTACGAGCAAAGCGACGCCCTCTCCTGTGTGATCTCATCGATTTCTACCCCCTAAAATCTGCTTGACCTAACTAAATTTTCTGGTTTTCGCCTTAAAAACTACCCAAGTAAAAATGCGTTTCTCGTTTTTGCGCTCTGTTGCTTTTTTAGAACGCAATAAGAACCTCATCCTTTCACATTTTTTTCTCAGCGTACAATTTTCAAATTCCATTCCGATTCGCTGTGTGCCCGCTCTCGCTATCGGCAATGATCGCGCGGCCGCGGTCGTCGCTAACATCATATTCCTTTGTGAACTCGGAACCCGACGACGGGCTCAGGCCGGCGTCTTCCCGATTCGTCTGGCTCGCACAGCTTCACGCCAGAATGCCACGACTATTGGTGACTAATGATATCAGTTCTCACAGTGAAACGCTTTCTTGCACAGCTGGCAATTCCTGCACCAACAGCATTATCTGATTAGGTTCAAACCACGGGAGCATTCGTCCAAACAACCTTATCAGAAGCATGTCAATGCTTGTGACCCGGTGAAAAAACCATTTATGGTTTATCATTAAATTCCTCAGAAAAGCCATCATGCAGGTAAAAAAAACTGTACCAATCTCTCGCTTTGCTAAAATTCTAAATGCGGAACGATCGGAAACTTGACGTAATAATGCTTCCTTACTAATTGTCTCCTCGTGCGCGGATTTTTCATTTGCTTTTGCGTATGCCTTAGTTAGTAGCGGCACGCTCATCCGTTCTAATGCTTCGTGGATAAGAATGTACCCCCCACTCTTTAAGACTAGACGCCCCTCGCCTAGTGAGCTGGCTTTTCCTTTCAGATGGTGCAATAACCCAAAGTAGCAGATAATGTCGGCAGACCTTGAATGAAATGGCAGCTTATCTCCGGAACTTAGAACATAAAGGGAATTGGTGTGGGTATTCAGCAAACGATTAAGCTTTAATCCTTCGAAGGATATGTCGCAGGCTACGTAGAGAGTCGAAGTATCACAATAGTGAGATAGTAGTGACCGAAAAACCTGACCTTCGCCGCAGCCGAGATCCAATATCACCTTGCCTCTTAATGTGGTCTCGTTAATGAGCTTGTCAGTCAAAAACATTCTCTGCCAAATTCTGTCGTTCCAATTCTTCTGCGCCCCGGTTTCCTCTCGTTTTCGAAAGGTGGCATCCCAAAAAGCTTCGTCTTCCCACTCCCACTTGTTGGCGTCCTCAGATAGCTCAATGCTGCGCAGAGTATTCGCTACATATTCGCTAATCCACGCTATTTGGTGCATCGATGCTTCTTTTCGAATCTCCGTAATCAACTCATATTCTAGTTTGTAGTTTCTTCCGTTCTTGCCTAAAAGAATTAGAATGCCGTCCTTTAAAGGAAATATCATTTTGCAGCTTGAACATACAAACCCCAAGCTGGAACTGTCTGCAATTACTTCTGCCAGTACGTTTTTGCAGTCCGGGCATACTAGCGTCTGAATAAAATGGCGGGCTTGCATTCTTGTTACGTCTTCGGCGCTGTACAATGATAAACAACCAAGACACTTCGGGTAGTCATAACTGGCGGTATCCCGTTGATTGATTAAGTATTTTCTGCAAGGTAATTCGATTCAGACGCGTCATGTTGAAAGCAACTCCGTTCGTCTTTTTTTAGGCTGTTATCGCCCTCAACCGTGCGGTGTTAGGAAAGTGTCGATCGCGCGTGCGGCGTATTTTCCCGTCCCATCGCGCTGTGACAATCGCGGCTCCCGTCACGATGTCACAATAGGCGAACACCTCTCTCTCCGAGAGGTTGACAAAAAGGAAGAAGAAGCGACACTCATTTTTCTATACCATATCAACAGCCCCTGATTCTATTTTATAGTAATTTCTTAGGCGTGGCCAGTCAAGATTCGCTGCGCTAATGCATCGATGGTCTTGATTAAAAAAAGAAGATGCAATTTAGAAGCCAGGGTTTAACACATCTGAAAAGGTGAAAAACGGCGATTATCGCGCAAAATACGTCTTGCTCTTAGCAAGGCTTGATCTAGTTGCCTGCGTGAGAGTTCAGCAACTAAGCTAATCGCGCTGAAAAAGTATATATCGAAAAATTGCAGAACTGTGCCGTATAAATATGTCAAATGCAGAGTACGTCCGTGATGGCATAAGCCTGGTGAGTTTCAAACGAACGTTGTTTCGGAACACATGCAAAAGGATTCTGAGATGCTTTAAACCAGTCGTTAAGTTACGCACAAAGGAGGAATAGGCAAATTGCATCGATAAGCTCTTTGGGGCTTTAAAGCGTAGATAATTCCAATTTGATGCGCTAGAATTAACGCGTTCGATTTCACTGCCCCCTTTGGCGCCATTTGTAAGATATAGAAGCAACGAAGCCACAGGACGTACAATAATGAAAATACCGGCAGCAAAGATTTGTTTTCCAGAGGAGGATCGCCAACAGATATTGCAGTCTATCAGTGAGATATTAGAAAGCGGGCAATTGACCCTCGGCAAGCACGGGAGACAGTTCGAGAGAGCATTCGCAGAGTATGTGGGAACGCAGTACGCTATCGCCGTGAACAGTGGCACTAGCGCACTGGAGATAATCCTACGTGCTCTCAATATAAAAGGCAGCTCCGTCGTCGTGCCAACGAATACCTTCATCGCGACACCAGCGGCAGTGCTGCACGCAGGTGGCGACGTGCTGTTTGCCGACGTTGATGATTCGCTCTGCTTGAGCCTTAAGAATCTCAAAACAGTTCTCCGAGACGACACAAGAGCGATCATGCTCGTTCATATTGGGGGGGCAATTGCACCTCAAACAGAAGAAATTAGGCAATTTTGCGCTGACCAGGGTTTGTACCTGATTGAAGATGCTGCACACGCCCACGGGAGTAGCTTGAACGGCAAAATGGCTGGAGCCTTCGGGATAGCGGCCGGATTCTCGTTCTATCCAACTAAAGTCATGACATCGGCGGAAGGCGGAATGATCACAACGGACGACGAGAGTATTTATAAGCGTGCGCTCATTCTGCGCGATCAAGGCAAGGCGGGGTTCTTGGGTAATATCCACACAGACATTGGCTACAACTGGCGAATGAGCGAAGTTCATGCCGCCATCGGGCTGTCACAGTTTAACCGATTGGAGGAATTTGTTATGAGTCGTCGAAATGCTGCGCGCGCATATGATCGAGGGTTAGCACACGTAAAAGGGCTTTCGGTCGTGCCAATCCCCCCTAAAAGTTCCTCAAACTATTACAAGTACGTCGCTCTTCTCGATGAGGGCTTTGATCGGGCCGCAATAAAATCAGAATTGCGAGATGGATTTGACATAAGTCTAAGCGGCGAAGTATATGAACTGCCCTGCCACTTGCAGCCCATTTTTAGGAAGACTCACGGCTTCCTTGGTGGAGAATTTCCGGTGGCTGAAGAGCTTTGCCAGCGCCATATCTGCCTCCCAATTTTTGCTACGATGAAAGATCAGGAGGTAGACTACGTTGTGAGTGCACTGAAGGAGGTCTTATCATGAACGTTGGGGTTATAGGAGGATCAGGGTTTATCGGCTCTCATCTGGTCGATAAACTGATTGAAAATGATCACACAGTGACCGTATTTGACATCATGAGGCCACACCGAGACGATGTCCGACACACCGTTATTGACGTTACGAACCTCTCCAAAACGACGACAGCACTCGCAGGTGACTATGATGCCCTGTACTTGCTCGCAGCCATGGCTGACGTTAATGACGTTTACCAAAATCCGGTTGAGGCAGGCGAGATCAATGTTATGGCCGTGGCTAATGTGCTGGAAGCCGCCAGGCGAAGTGAGGCAGCGCGGGTAATTTTGGCCAGTACGGTTTGGGTCTATGAAATGGCACGCGAGGTTAATGTCAATGAGGAAACACCTCTCCTTCCGTCACGAGCTCAACACGTTTATACAGCCACGAAGGTGGCCGCTGAGATGTATTGCCACGCTTATCAGAAGCTTTATGAGCAAGATTTTACCATACTGCGCTACGGTATCCCTTATGGGCCACGAGCTCGTCGGGGCACTGTGCTTGCGCTATTTACTCAAAAAGCGTTGCACAATGAACCCCTAACCATTACGGGAGATGGGTCTCAGTACCGCAACTATATCTACATAGAAGACTTAGCAGAAGGCAACGTAGCCGCACTTCAGGAAATTGCACAGAATCAGACCTACAATTTGGAGGGACTGCGTCCTGTTACGGTGCGAGAGATTGCGGAGACAGTGCAAAGGCTTGTGGCCCGTGTTCCGATAGAGTACAAAGAAGGGCGACCGGGAGATTTCGAAGGAAAAAATGTGTCCGCTGCGAAAGCGAAGCGAGACCTCGGCTGGCAGCCGAAGGTGGACTTCGAGGAGGGCGTCAAACAGTATATCGAGTGGCTCAGACATGCGTAGGTGAGTCGGTCAATGCCGATCGATCAAAAGACGTATATTCGAGACGTTTATTCGAAAGCTTGGATTGCGTCTCGCCATAACATGACTGAAGTCGGGGACTATAATAGAAGCTTATGCTCTCTTATCCAACATCTTGTACCACGGGATTCACGTCTTTGCGAAGTCGCAATTGGCACTGGATGGCCTATCGCAGACTACTTGCAGCGACACGGTTATCGCGTTAGTGGAGTTGACATAGCTCCAAACCTTATTGACAGGTGCAAACAAATCAACCAAAATATTGCGGCCAAAGTAGGAGATGCAGAAAATCTTGAGTACCCAAGCGCCTCTTTTGACTGCGTATACTGTTTTCACTCGACCTGGTATATACCACATTTGTTAGATGCACTGGAGGAAATGCTACGGGTGTGCAAGCCACACGGTCTGGTGCTCTTCGACATACTCAACATGAGTAACAAAAAGACCGCACGCGCGTATAAGAAACACGTTTTTCGACAAACTCCTTCATTACTGGGAAAGGGCTTGAGGTACGTTTCAAATACAGGAAGGCAATTGAGGGGACAAGAGCCCGACTGGGACTTCGTAATTTTTTGGACTCCCACGTACCCACGGAAAATCTTTGAGTTTATCTCGAGAAATCATATAAAGGAGGCCAGAGTCTATGGGGTAATAGACCCAGAGCCGATCCAACTTGACCGCAGCGCCGACCACAACGATTTTAGACGTTTGCTATTTGTGTTGGTCAAAACATAGGATATCTTGCAGTCCGATCGCGTAGCGCGTGACAATAAGTGTGGGTGATCCTCCCCGCTATTCTGTCCGCTTTGAGGGTATTCCGTTTTTATTGTAACCAGCAAAAAAACCTCGTGCCAAGAGTTCACGTGCTTTGAGGACGAAGATCCTGTGCATCCAGCTCGCCGTTGGAACAAGTTTTTCCGCTTGCGTTCAGCTGTTCAAAATCTTCGCGCGTGAATTGATCCGCTGTCAATTTTTCCAAAAGGTCAACATTACTGCTGCCGATATGAACCATTTTTTGTATGTCTACACTACCACATTGCCTGAACGCTACTAGCGCGTCGATCGTTGCCAAGCCGATCTTTTCACAGCCATTGATATCTGTTTCTCAGCTCTAGGCGTTTTTTTCGGTATGCTTATTACTATCGGAGTCGCCTTTGAAACACGCGCAGGAAGAAAGCTTCGATAATCGCGTTTTATCTCGATTTGCGGACAAAGAAGTTCATGGATTACCTTCCCTCTTTTGGTTTAGAACCGATACTAACTGCTTGAGGAAACAAGTACATGCCGGTGTCACTAGTCAGAGTCGTGTGGGATTTTTATCCCGACAGAGGAGGGTCGATTGAGCACATTCGTGAGTTATCTCTGCACATGCAACCATATCTCAGTGAGCAGATACTAGTCGCTCCAAAGTTCAAGGGAGACTACGAGGATCAAGATTCGCAATTCTCTAACCCAGTTGTTAGAGTACCATACAAGCGCGTTCGCTGGGGCAAACTCTACTTGCCGTTTGCCGTGCCTTTGACCATTTTTTCTTATGCCAGAAATGTAATTAGCTACATAAAAGAAGTCGTGGATAGCGGGCAGCGAGTTGATCTCATCCACGTTCACGGTATGGAATTAGGGCAATATATAACATATTTAGCGAAAAAAAACAAACTGAAGATCCCCGTTGTGTTGATGCTCCACGGCAACCCTACGGAACGGGGTATTTATGTGAAGTTAGTATTAAATTCGTCGCTCTTTTTGTTTACGTTAGTAAGACCCGATTACGTCCTGATACTAGACGATGGGACTCAAATAGACAAGATTATACAAAAAGTCGAGTCCAAAAACATTCCATGTTGTGTGGTAAACCACGGAGTGGATTCTAACTTTTTCAAACCCGCTGAAGGTGAGCATCTACGACGAGAATTCGTCGTATTGTCAACGCATAGACTATTGCCCGTGAAGCGGCTAGATTTAGCCATTCTCGCGTTTAAACGTTTTCTTCAAGGTTTGAACCACAAAGAAACTGCAAAACTTAAGCTCATAGGGGACGGACCCAGTTCGCAAGAATTGGTCAAACTTGCAAAAGATAACGGGCTCACGGCGTATATAGACTTTCTTGGCGAAAAAACAGTTCGAGAAGTTCGGGAAAGTCTCAATTCTGCAGATGTCGTTGTAGGGACTTCATTAGAGAGCAACATGAATCGAGCAATTCAGGAGGCGATGGCGTGTGCAACTCCAGTTGTTGTATTTGATAGCGGAGGCACGAACAGATTGATCAAACATATGGTCAACGGCATTTTAGTCGAACCGGGGGACGTCATCGATTTTGCACGAAACTTGAAGTTATTGTTGGAAGATGTCGAGCTGCGGAAGACCTTGGGTGCGAATGCTCGGGCCACCATCTTACAGAGTAGAAGTTGGAAGGCACGTGTCACCCAAGAACTACTAGTGTATCGCGAAGTTCTCGGGGATACCTGCTCAGCGCGAGAGCCGCTTCCCGGACCAGCAAAAGATGACGCTGCTTAGCTGGATTTTGCTCTTTCACTCGCATAATGCATGAGCTTTTGCGTCTTTTTTCACAGACGCAGAATATATTCCCATCGACAGTTGAATCTGCACCGATCTGGCTACCATATGGATCGTGAAGGCGCCTTAGTTCGTGAAATAGACGAAGCGTATATCGACCAAAACAAGATTGCACGAATCGAGCAATTTTGGGAGGTTGCGTGGAGGTATCGGATTCTGCTTATAAGGTACGTCTTGAGAAACAAGTGTAGATCGTTTTCGTAAAACGGAATTAAATAGGTTGTGGTTCAATCTAAAAACCCGAATTGACAATATACAGACGTACGATAGAGTTGTTGTTGTCCAAACACTCACATATTAGAAGAATTTCTTGTTCGCTGAAGGGACGTGCCAGTGTCTGAATGCGACGTTCTTCATTCGCGTGAGGCACAACATTCACACGCTACCGTGCTACGCAAGACAAATTAGGGGCCCACAGTGTGAACGAATCGAAGAAGATAGCGTTTGACGTCAGTCTAACGTTCATTGCAACGTCTTTCAGCTTCTTACTCGGGATCGTGCTAGTCATCATACTCAGCAGGTTTTTAGGACCAAGCGATCTGGGGGTGTACCGACTAACATTCACCATTTTTGGCATTATAAATTTAATAGCCACTCTAGGCCTTCCTTCTGCAATAATAAAATTCGTCGCCGAATACAAAGCCGATCAACAGAAGGTCAACCAAGCAGTGACAGCGGCAACTGTCACATCACTCTTTATTGGGATAGGACTCAGTTTTGCCTTTTTTATACTTTCTGGATATTTATCGACAATCTTCGCCATACCAGGTTTACAGCCTATACTAACTCTCTTTTCGCCAATTTTTCCCTTTGCCTTAGTAGGCGGAGTGCTTCTAGGCGTATTAAATGGCATACGAGACATGAAAAACTTCGCCATAGCGACAATTGTGCAAGCTCTTAGCTTGCTAACGTTGGCGGCAATTCTTATCTATTATGGATTCGGTGTATTTGGCGTCGTAATTGGCAACATCCTCGCTTCAATTATCTACTGTTTTTTCCTGCTTGGAATAAGCCTGCGCTACTTTAGGTTCGATTTTGGGGATTACAGAAGGACGATCAAGGATCAACTCTCACTTGGCGGGAGGATAGTCATCGCAAACTCGATAAATCAAATAAACTACCAAGTAGATATAATTCTGATAGGTATATTTCTGACTGCTGCTCAAGTAGGTTACTATTCCATTGCCGTCACTTTGAGTACGTTCTTCTGGCTTATCCCACAGGCAATTCAAACTATTACGTACCCAGCGATAACACAGTATTGGACGACTCGCAGCGTCCCGTCCATTCAAATGCTAGTTAATAAGAGCATAAAATACTGCACTGTTATCTTAGTACCTATAGGACTTGCAGTGTCATTCTTTTCACCAGAGGTTGTGGGGATCTTTGGGGCGCAATATGGCGCTTCAATCATCCCTACGTTAGTCTTGCTAGTAGGGACTATTATTAACGGGTCGGTTCAAAGGCCCATAGGCTCAATTCTGTATTCGCTGGGATTACCTCAACTTAACCTCTATATATTCTCTGCAGCTGCGATTGCTAACGTCGTCTTAAACTTATGGCTGATTCCAACGGTCGGAATATTAGGAGCGTCACTCGCAAGCGATTTTTCGTATATCTTTATCACAGTTGCAACCTTGTATTATATGGTAAAGGTCACTAATATCAGCGTAGAATCGAGCTGGCTTATTAAGATGGGCTTCCTAACGCTTCTGTTTGTTTCGGTATACTACTCCGTTGGAAGAATCAGCACACACCTCTTCGGGATTGGTTTGTTGCTTCTTTTCTTAGCGATTGAATGGCTCCTCCTCCTATCAAAAGAGGACAGGTTGTATTTTATTGATTTAGCTCGTTCAGGAAAGGCACTATTGTGAACTTATTCCTTTGGACACCGAACCAGCAAAGCTATCTGGTGGTATGGTTCTTGGACATTGAGCAACCGTTTTAAGGCGCGGTCGGCCAGCTGCATACCATTGAAAAAAAACTCAATTACGCGATTCGGTTTCACCGCCATATTCCCGCACTCGTTACAAACTGCAGTGTCGGAATACTCGTAGACTCCTAGTTTGTGTTTTAGTGACGATATCCACTTCGACGACGGTGTGGTAAGCGTACTGTACACTATCTTTATGGGTTGATAGTTGAAAAAAAACTTCGCAAACCATAGCGAACCAAACCTTTGACAGTGATAGTAGGGATTGAATAGATTTCCGCATTCAATGCACTTGCATAACGTACTTTCAACGTCTTCGTCAAAGGGAACTGAGATCAATAAATATGAAGCCGCCAATCGCTCGACCTCTTGAATAGCTTTTATAAAAGTTTCATTGTCTAAATGTTCTAATACCTCGGTGATTATGACTAGATCGAACTCATTTGCCTTAAGAGGGAACGAGTCAATACTTCCCTGAATTGCGTGTTTTTTCACACGCATGAGTGGAGTCCTTGCTGCGTCTAATCCTACCACGAAAGGACTCTCAATGCTGTTCGTAATAACACCGCTGCCGCATCCAACATCCAAAATGCTAAATACCTTTTCTGGTAACATTTTTAGAATCTGATCTGCCCGGTTGCGCTCTCTTGTGCTGCTATATGGCCCCCAGACCTCATTTTGGTTATAATAAACAAGCTCGGTTTTCGTTGTCATAAGAACAAAGCGATTTGACGTTGTGTTACAAAGGCTTTTGATGATACCGTTCCTTTCTTTTAGTTAAGTCGCTTAATGACTTCAAAGCACCACAATCTGGATGCCAAACTGGCTTTTGAGATGAGAATGCTGTTAATTTTGTGGATCGACATAATAATTCTGGGCCACTGGTTCCAACGTAATGACATGACACTATTGACATTAGAATAACTAATCCTGATATATTATTACTTAGCTACCACGAGCAGCAAGATTCGATATCCGTCTGCAGTGCTCTTGGAGCGTTCATGCCTAACTGCCAATCTGGTCCTCTGCTCGTTTGCGCACAGAGCTCTGTCTTCTACGTAGAAAAACAGGAATCCCACTGATAGTAGACTTACGAGATGCCTGGACCCTTCTACAAGAATCGCGGATGAGATACCCAACGAGACTGCGCGAACGAAAGGATACACGCATTGAACGCTCTGTCTTTAGACAAGCCTAGGCCGTCGTCACTGCTACTGAAACCATAAGCCGCGAGTATGCAAAGAAGTATCCGGAATTCAAATCTAAAATCCGTGTTATCCCTAACGGATTTGATCCAAGGATCTGCCAGAACACATAACTCCATCTCGCAAGTTTACTCTGACTTATGCAGGCTCGCTGCGTGGCTCTGAGGAGCGGCCTTACGGGCTCTTCTTTGGCGCATTGGTGAAAGAAGTAGACAGCCGACTGATTTCACAAGAGGGTATATAAGTTCTCTTAATCGGTGCAAAAACGAGGCAGTTAGACCAAGAAATGAAGCTGAAAGAACTTCAGACGATAGTTAGAGCACAGGGCAAACGTGACAAAAGCGAGCCCTATTGTGCGTATTAGGCTCGTTTCTATTGCTCGTCATGAATTGGCAAATGCAACAATTACGAAGGTGTCTGAGTACTTAGCAGCAGGCGCCCGATCCTCGCTATAGTTTTGCCCGTTGAATTCGAGCAACTGATCCGCTTATACTCAAGCACCTCATACATCATTGCGTCTCATGATGCGAAAGAAATGGAGAAGAGTGTTGTCGATGCATAAGAGAAATGGACTGAAAATGAGATAAGGAATGAGCCCAGTCAACGCCGTTTCCGGAGTCATTATGACAGAAAGAAGCTTACAGAAAGCCTAGCCGTGCGTTTTTCATAGGGCGTTGGTATGGCCAACAGATCAAAATAGCATAACTCATTAACAGACTGGCCGCCCGCTTCAGCACGGATTGGCACTCCTCGCAGCTTGTCGGTCGCTCGATAAGTTCTTTAGGCCTAACAGAACTTCAAGTGGTTGCTCTGGCGCGCGCGTGGAGGTACCAAGTGTCTAATCCGCCGTTGGAATATATTTTATCAAGACTAATATCATTATCCATGTGCTTAAAATCTTGGGGTAAAAATCTGGCCGACGCTACCTCCGGCAAGACGTCTACATAAAATTCCTTCGCTTTTTCGGTTAAGACAACATATTTATCTTGGTGGAGACGACCGGCTATATCGGGCATAGCACCAACCGTTTCTGCCAGCGTAGAATTAGTGGAGTATCCCAGATGGAAAGGCAGAGCGGTAATTGCACCGTAACTGTAACCATATGTCGCAGGTGCGTCAGGCTCTAGATTTGATGATGCAAATTGGAAAGTTGGCGGCTGCAGCAAGAACGTCGCGACATAGGTCGTGTGATTTTTTTCGTTAAGGAACCACCTCATCCCCTCTATTTCAGCCACAGTAGTTTGACTCGTAGGTTGGCGTATGAATGGACTGGGATATACGGCTGAAAAACTGCTCAATAATGTAGCTGCAAATACCATGCATATCATAAGTAGGCTCAGCATCCGCCCGTATTTTGCAAAGCGAGCACTCCAGGCAGTGAATCGAAAGAACGTAAATCCGACAAATAGCGAACACAATGCTAAGAAATAAGCCATAACTCGAAATGGACTAACCAGTTTCGTGGTAAACATGATCAAGACAAAAAACACAATCACAAGTGAACCACCAAAAACAGCTCGGAGTTCTTGGTAATGCTCTCCTTTTGCGAATTTCAATAAGAGAAAAAACGTGATTACAAAGAGAGCAATGTATGTGGCCATACCACCGTATACCTTCAGGAATTGAATCCAGATGTTATACCCGTAAGCTTCAGCGGTCGCGGCTTGTGCCAATGAACCGCTCACATAGCTTTGATTACTGTTAAAACGATCGAACAGTGCTAAGAGACCGGGTATAAATTCTCTGAACTGGCTGAACCAAACCAAATAGGAAATCAGAGTGAGTGCTGCGACTGCCAAACAAATCCAAAGTCCCCTGTAGCCTATACTCGCGCCCTTTCTCTTGGAATGAAAGCTTTGAAACGCGACATAGCCTACAACAAACAGTATTAAACCAACGGGTAGCAGCGGGTGGAGAATAGCCGTAAAGACAACTATTATTATAGTAATTATCGCCCTAATTTCGAATTTTTTTGTGCTTAGAGCGGATATTATGCAGAAGATAATGAACGGGAGCATATAAAAACTGACGTGTTGAGGAGTCAAAATAAGATAGTAACCGCTTAAAGGGATTATCCCCGCTATTGCCGCTAACCCTATCTCTCCTTTCGTGCAGAGCACCAATTTGGCCAGAGCAAAGATCGACAATATAAAAAACAAAGTCAAAACTACGGGTGCATATTGAAACCAGGTCTCAGCTGGCAAAGCGGTAATTTGAGAAAGCTGCGCGACATATATGTGCGCAGGCGGGTAGTAGTCAAGGAAGTGTACGTGGCCTGATTGTAGGATGCGCTCCACCCATAACACGTGATTCCCGATATCGCCTTCGAGATTTAGCGGAGCATATCCTCGCAAAATATGCAGTGACAATATGACGGTTGTGTTGAGCACAACTATGGCGTAACCGGCAAGCCACAGCCTACTTTGCTTGCTTCCATCAAGTAGCTGCATGACGGCTATCAGTAAGCCGCCAACGGAGCTGATACCTAGCAAAACCCACGCGTAAGGGGGAACGCCTGCATAGACAGAGGCCTCGTACGCTCTCGCCGGCACCTCATGTACAGCGAAGAGCGCAAAAGTTGTCGCTAAAAAACACCCTGCTGCGATGATTTTTACTAGCCTGATACTGTCCATATTATCAGCACCTATTGACCATCCTTTTCATATATTTTTGTTTTTGCGTGCCAACTGAGGAAGCCGCTAGTTCTTGACCTTGCTTTGCCCATACCACCCGACGACGAACCTGCTCGATCACGACATCCTCCGCTCAGCAGCACTAAATCACCCTGGCTTCGACATATTCTGAATGAATGAGGATATAGCAAAGCACTCTTTATGCGAGCACAAATAGGCATTATAAAGGACGATGTCTCCACAGGCCATAACATTTAATAGGCCACCGCTTCTAACCTACGTCTAGCATTCCAGCGTCAGTCTGCAGAGCCACACGACGCGGACCTACAGCAGCACAGATTATCCCAGATTATCCTATGACTCTTAAAGATTTTTTGCGGCAAAACATCGATCTAGCGCTCGTTATTTGCTTTTGTGCGGTGACAGCTGCATGCATCTACATCCCTTACTTTAGTGTTACTAGTCTACGCGTCGCTCTAGCCGTCTTGTTTATGCTTTTCATCCCGGGGTACAGTCTGATCGCAGCGTTGTTTCCCGCTAAAGATATTAGCATAAGCACGCGAGCATTGTTTTCATTTGGGATGGGCATAGCCGCAGTCACGCTAATCGGTTTGGGTCTGAATTATACACCGTTCGGCATAACAACAGAAACAACGACGGCGTCTTTGCTCGTTTTTAGCGTGGATTGCATCGCGATTTCAGCGGTGCGCAGATACGCTCTTCCCGTACGAGAACGTTTTTCTGTTAGTGTTGCGCTTAGTGTTGCTACTTTTTTAAACGCGAGGGAAATGATTTTCCCCCGATCTGAGAAACGCGTAGACCGGACGCTAACGATCGTACTCATTGCTTCAATGCTCATTGCGACTTCAGCGTTCGCCTATGCTGAAATCTTTCCCCAACACGGTGAAACATTTACTGAGTTCTACCTTTTGGGCCCTGGTGGCACTGCTAATAACTACCCAACTCAATTCGTTTTAGGCAATGCAAAACCGGTGATAGTTGGCGTCGTAAATAGGGAGCACCAACAAGAAACTTACGATCTGAGGGTAACGCTCAACAATAGCACGCGAACAACGACCATATACCAACAACGAGCCATCATTATTGAGGACAATCAGACGTGGCAAAATACTATTAATTTGCGTCCAGATCAAACGGGAACTAACATGAAAATGGAGTTCTTGCTCTTTGCAAACGGGGATTATGCCACACCATATCGAGAGCTCCACTTGTGGGTCAACGTGACGTCCTCCCCAAAACGGGCCGCTTGAAGGGCGATTAAATATCGTGATGAGCTGGAACTTTGTCCTTATTGAACAGCCGCATAGAGCGTCCATTGCCAGAATAGTGAAAAAGTCGCACGAAAGCGGATAGTTGTTAGTTTTGGCGCAGCGTAGCGTCGTTCGCATAAAAAAGTGCGATTCGCAGTCATAGCAGCATTCACTGGATAAGGGGGCTGTGCGCATCTGTAAAATAGGCATTCATAACGGGGACTAGTGTAAAGTGGAATCGTTACTTGTTTTCAGACGCAAGTGTAGTACCTCTCTCCGGTGTAGCAGCGAACAAGCGACAACCAGCTATCTTATTTTTGATGCCACCGTCCGAAATTCGGAAAGCAACAGTTTGCACTACCTCCGAACGCTGCTTCGGCGATATGTCTCTGTTCGGTTCATAAAAGGCCGCAATCGTTGTTTATGAGAAGGACCTAATTTCTGCCTGCGGGGTACGGTGCGTAAAGGTCGCAAGATGAAGGGAATTGACAACTTTTCGTAAGATCTCAACAATTTATATGAACTGGGGTAAGGAACACACGATCGCGGTGGTTCACGTAAGCCTATTGTTTCTTTCTAGCGCGCTCAGATGCGACACGACAGCCGCAAATTCAGATTATGAGTGGTTATTCAGGCCAAAATGTTCACTGCCTGTTGCTGCGTACTTCCTGAAGGACGACCATAAACGAGTATTCAATCGGTATTTTTTTGGCCATGTTTGTCGTGTTGTCCGTTGAACGTTGATCTGCAAGTACGTTTTCGGAATCTGAATTAATCTAAGAACCATGAGAGTTATAAGCATTGTTGGGGCCCGGCCGAACTTCATCAAACTCGCTCCGGTGTCAAAAGCGTTGCGGAAACGATGTGACGAAGTTATCATTCATACCGGGCAGCACTATGACTATGAGATGGACAAGCTCTTTTTCGACGAGCTCCAGATACCCGTGCCGGCTTATCACCTCGAGGTCGGATCAGGGTCGCATGGCAGACAAACGGGCGAGATGCTCATCGGGATCGAAAGGGCGTTGCTACGGGAAGAGCCCGATGCCGTGCTCGTTTTTGGCGACACTAACACGACACTTGCCGGAGCGCTCGCTGCCACAAAAGTGCGTGTGAAGGTCGGTCACGTGGAAGCTGGCCTGAGAAGCTTCAACAGGGCGATGCCCGAGGAGATCAACAGGGTGCTGACCGATCACTGTTCGGACCTTTTGTTCTGCCCTACTGAGACGGCGGTCGGCAACTTGAAGTCCGAGGGCATCAGGGCGGGAGTTTTCCTCACCGGCGATGTTGCGGTAGATGCGCTGATCGCCCATTCTGAAATCGCTGAAACGAGCTCGCAGGTGCTGGATAACCTAGCGCTGACGCCGCGAGCGTATTGCCTCGCAACGGTTCATCGACCAAACAACACAGACGTCGAGCATCATCTCAGGGATATCATTGAGGCATTTGGTGAGATCGGAAACGTGGTCTTTCCTTGTCATCCACGGACAGAGCATTTTCTACACCAGTATGGGCTCTGGGAACGTGCCGAGCATAACGCGCTCATCACCAAACCGGCCGGATATTTCGACATGATAGTGCTCGAAAAAAACGCCCGGCTGATTCTAACTGATTCGGGCGGCGTGCAAAAGGAAGCGTATATTCTCAAAGTCCCGTGCATCACGCTGCGCGACGAAACGGAGTGGGTCGAGACGGTGGAAGACGGATGGAACGTCCTCGTCGGCAGTGACCGCGAAAAAATAATCGGCGCAGTCAATAGCTCCTCGCGCCCGCACGCGCAAAGACCTGTCTTCGGCCGCGGAAACGCAAGTGTTCGTATCGCTGAGCTCCTGGGTGAAAACGTATCGTCGAGGATATAGAGAACCCCTCCTGTAAAAAGGCCCGAAAAAACTGGCTGCTCACTCGTTTCAACTCATGTGAGAACATAAGAAAGCCATTCGAGTCACACCAGACGTTGCGACAGCGAAAGGGACGACCGAAGTCACTCTAATTGTCGATTATGCGCCTATAATTCAGAGAATATGCGGGCTTAGCTCGATCGTTGAAAATGGCAATCCATCTGCGACCGCGCGATGGAGGCACGTGCCGCGTGGCGAGCGCTCGACGATGCCGCTTTTTGAGCTCGACCACGTCAAATGGAAGAAGCGAACTGGTTCTGGCGGAGCGCGGCTGCCCGACGTCAAAGGCAGCAATGACGGCAGCAGATCCAAGAATCAAACCTGAAATACACCCCATTGTGGTTACGGGCCGTAACACTGGAGAAAATGACCGAGGTGCTAGACTTCAGGGCCATCACTGGCAGCCGCTAAATTCTCGCTGCTGCAGGTGATACAAAAACGCTGAGCAAATGTTTGCTCTCCACAGTTGCCGCGCCAATACCGCATTTTCAAAGGCCGCATCGATCGATTCAACTCACCCAGATCGATAGGCGTGTATGGCAACACGCGCCTGGCTCCTGGCAGCGTACGGTCCAGAGCGTGCCTGTACAGCCAGGCTCAATCCTGTATGGGGTGGTCGTTTTTGTCTCCACGGCCTATGCCTTTGTAGACGAATCCAGACTCAATGAATAGGTCGGGATCGATGATATTTCGCCCATCCACAACGACCGGGTGCTGCCGTCCCATCCACTTTTTGATCTCCAAAGCGTCGAGCGATCGGTATGCATCGTGAGCCGTGAAAATTGCCATCGCATCAGCATCGCTAACAACCTCTTCAATATCATCGGAAAGAGACTCGACTGCATCAGGGCGTACATACGGATCGTGCACGCGCACCGTGGCGCCTGATTGCACCATAAGCTGGCGAAACGGCGCTGAGGGTGGGTTCCGCGCATCATCTGAGTTCTTATTGAATGCCCATCCTAAAACGGCAACTTTGACGTCTTGCACTATTTTTCCTGCCCGCCCCAGTCCCGCAACGGTGAGGTGAAACATGTGCGTTGGCATGAAGTCGTTGATCTCTCGAGCACGCACGAAGAGCGATTTTTTGGTCAGGGGATAGTCTGAGGACCTTTCCGAGGTGGCCGCTCCTCGCACCAAGTGATAGGTGTCCTTTGTAAGACAGTGCCCGCCTACTCCGGCCCCTGGAAACAGCACGGCTCGCGTGATTCCTTCTCCTTCCAATGACGCGATGCCTGATCTAACAGCATACACGTTGACGCCTATCGCCTCGCAGTGCAAGGCAAGCTCGTTTGCCGCTGCGATTTGCAGATCTCTGAACGCGTTCTCTGCCGTCTTGGTTACTTCTGCCTCAGTGGCGGTCATCTGAATGATTGCGCCTTTTGTTAACAGGGGTCTGTAAAGCTCTGCCGCTCGCTCGGTACTTGAGGCGCCAATTCCACCTACAATTCGATCGTGCTCCTGCAGATTTCGGATCAGTCGTCCCACCATCACGCGTTCAGGGGCGTGCGCGAGGGCAAAATCCTTGCCTGCGATCATGCCTGATGTCTCCTCTAAGATGCGACGAGCTAACCCGACCGTCGTTCCTGGAGTGACAGTAGATTCGAGTGAGACTAACGTGCCGGCCGTCATGTGGGTGCCAACTTCAGTAAGACCTGCGACAAGTGGCTGGAAATCCGGCTCTAAGCGCTCGACGTCAGCGAAAGGCGTTTGAATAGTCACAGTTAAAGCGTCAAGGGAGGCTATCTGGGAAAAATCGGCCGTGCACCTGAATTTGTTGGCGTCGACCGCTTCCTCGATCAAGGTATCTAAACCAGGTTCTTCGCCTTTGAGCGGGTTCTCTCCGTGATTCAGCATTTCAATTTTATAGCCAGAGGTAGGGGAATTGCGTTGAAATCCCCACACGAAATCGAATGCAGGTGAACTGGCAAACAGTACCGCAGAAGGAATGCCAACGTAACCCATGCCGACTACGCCGACTGACCTTATCGGGCCCCGGTTGAAGAGTGCATGTTTCAGTTTGTCCCCCATAATCGGTCGCCACTAGCGCAAAGGAGCGCTTTTGTTCTATTTAATAATTCCGAGCAAGGGATAGAACCAGAAAACGGCGACTTTTGGCTTAATTTTCAGACCAATGCGACGTCCAACTGTTGTAAAAAAGAGCCGCCGCGGAAGGCGCTGGCTCCCCGGCTCCGACTAAAAGGGCTCTAGTTCCGGGAGAACGGCTCGACATAGTTCGGCGCGGCTAAGAACTACGAATCACAGACTTTGCAGGAACAACGGGGGCGGATGTAAATCGAGAGAAAAAACGTCTCGATTGTAAAAACGTCTCCCAGTCCGAAAAAAGCTCATTCAGCCAGCAATAGCATATACGCTTGATGAAGGCGATGCAGTGTGCGCCATACAGCAGATGAAATCGTCTCCTCCATAGACATACTGCGCAGCCCCTTAGCCCCTTGCAAAAACGCTAAAGTCAGGCGAAGAAACGCAGCTCACGAGAGGGATAGCTGCGAGAACCATCGTTTGCATTTATGATAACGCAGTCGCGCCTGATTATGCATTAGGCAATACCGCGTCCTATAAGAGCTAGGCTAGCAACGCGTAAAATGGAAAATGTTATGTCAAGAGAACGCCCACAGGCCAGTGCAAAGGCCTAGGCTACTGAGGAGTCGGTCCTTTCCGCCTTTTGTTCAGCGTCACTGAAGAAATCCGTAACGATAACGATATGGCAATGAGAATTCCGATTGCACACCCGATGGTCGGCGCGCAAGACGTCAGAGTGACGTCAGCCGTGCTTCGGTCGCGGATGTTGGCGCAGGGGGAGATCACTGCAGAATTTGAACGCAAGTTCGCTAACTACGTCGGCGTAAGTGAGGCCGTTGCGCTTTGTAACGGCACGGCCGCACTTGACGTTGCTTTGAAAGCAGTCGGAATTACCGACGGGGACGAGGTCGCCACAACGGCGTTTAGCTTCATCGCCTCGGCCAACGCGATACTGTACCAAAGAGCGACGCCTGTTTTTGTCGACGTGAAGCGAGATACATTCAATATCGACCCTGATGACCTCCGCGCAAAGATCTCGAAAAAAACGAAGGCAATTATTGGGGTGCACCTGTTTGGACAGCCGTTTGACGTCGCTGCAATTCAAGAGATCTGCGACGACAATCATCTATTCCTTATAGAAGACTGCGCTCAAGCACACGGCGCTGAATACCGAGGAAAAAAAGTCGGTGGCTTTGGCGTGGGATGTTTCTCCTTCTATCCAACAAAAAACATGACGACGGGTGAAGGCGGGATGCTGACGACGGAGGACGCCGATGTCGCCCGAGTCGTGCGACTCCTCCGCGATCACGGGCAAAGCGCTAAGTACCGCCACACGATTCTTGGATATAACTACCGCATGACAGACGTCGAAGCAGCAATGGGAATTGCACAGCTTGGAAAACTAGATTCTATGAATGCCAAGAGAATAGGCAATGCACGGTATCTGAATCGACATTTAGATCTCGACGGCGTCCAATTGCCGCGCCAAGCGCCAGGAACTAAGCACGTCTACAATCAATACGTGGTAGCGCTACGACCGGATAAGATCGATCGTGAGCAGTTTGCCTCCTATTTGGGGGCGAATGGGATCGGTTCTGTCATCCATTACCCGCTTCCCATTTATCAGCAGCCACTGTACAGGAGCTTGGGATACTCTAAAGAGGGCGCAGGATGCCCTGTTGCCGAAGAAGCGGCCCGGTCGGTCTTGAGCGTGCCTGTGCATCCCGCGCTAACGCGGGACGAGCTCAGCTACATCGTCTCTGTTACTAACGGCTTTGCAGGTGCGCCATGAGGGTCGGAGTTGCCGGCGTTGGCGTGATGGGCAGAAACCACCTGAGGGTGTACTCCGAAATGCGAGGAGTGAGCGAACTTCACGCCTTTGACGTAAGCAGAGAAGCGATGCGCGATCTGTCTGACCCAGAAATTATTGTAAGCCGCTCCTTGGAGGAACTGCTTGCACGTGTTGACGCGGTCAGCATCTGCGTCCCGACGGCCGATCATTTTGACGTCGCGATGCGCGCTATCGATGGGGGGGTGCACTGCCTCATCGAGAAGCCGATGACATTGAAGGCGCAGCAGGGGGCACAGCTGATCGATCGCGTTTCAAATGCCGACCTCGTCGTCGGCGTCGGGTTTGTCGAGCGATTCAACCCCATCGTCAAGGAAATAGCGCAGTTGTGTCACGAGCCTATTCTAATTGAATTCAAACGGCATAATCCGGCCTCCGCCAGGGTGACTGACAGCTCCGTAGTCGAGGATCTTATGATACACGATATCGACATCCTCTTCAACGTCTTTTTGAAGGAGCGACCCTACCACTTGTACAGCGTCGGCAATTCTAACGTCTGCAAGGCACTGGTGACAGCAAACGGAACGTGCGCTGAGCTCTCCGCCAGCCGAAAGGCTTGTAAGAAGGTGAGATCGATGTACGTAGAGTTGGAGGACTGCACCATAGAAGGCGACTTCATGACGCAAGAAGTGTATACGTACCGAAAAGGCGGTCGCTTTGGTCTCAACGGCGGTAGATACGCACAAGAGAACGTCATAGAAAAGGTTTTGGTAAACAAGGTCGAACCGCTAAAAGTCGAGCTAAAAACCTTTTTGGACTGCGTTCGCAGGCAGGAACCGTTCCCCGCATCCCCGCGTGAAGCATTACACAACCTACGGATCTGCGAAGAGATCGGTCGCAAAATAGCATAAGGCACCTCCGCATGTCATACTACAAACACCCCACCGCAATCGTTGAAAGCGATGCAATCGGAGCTGACACCAAGATATGGCACTTTGTCCACGTGCGCGAGGGCGCAACGATTGGTAAGAGGTGCATTGTCGGGAAAAGCGCCTACGTGGACACCGGTGTCACGATAGGCGACGACGTAAAGATTCAGAACTTTGCTTCGATCTACAAAGGCGTCACCATAGAAGACAGCGTTTTTGTGGGGCCTGGAGTCGTGTTTGCCAATGACCTGAGACCTAGGGCTTCTCTCTGGGACGAGGACCGATTGACGCGGACGACGGTAAAGAGGGGGGCGAGCGTTGGGGCTAACGCCACCGTCATTTGCGGTGTAGTTATTGGCGCGTACGCGATGGTCGGTGCCGGAAGCGTCGTCACGCGAGAGGTGCCCCCTTTCAGCTTGGTCTACGGCAATCCTGCCCTGTGGCACGGCTACGTGTGTTATTGCGGAGAAACGCTCGGTTCACCATTCGCAGAAAATGACCAAGAAGCCTCCTACGCGTGTCCGTGCGGGGAGACGATTGTTGTGAGAAAGGTCGCTTCACAGTAGCGCATGTGATAGCGAGCGGCTGAACATCTTTCGAACAAAGCGACGCATTACTTGGCCGACTTCTGATTTAGAGCGTAACAGAGAAACTGCTGCGTATGCGAAAAAGTTGTGGCGACCGATCACACGCGCGAAAAGCGCATTATTTGTAGAACGCTTAACGCTACTGAAAGTTGGAATATCGGCCAAAGCTTGATATGTTACTTAGATCGTAGCACGTGCAAAACATCTTTTACACGTGTATCGCTAACCGTCCCTTTGACTACGTTGGGGGGCGGTGAGTCATAGCGGCTGCGCTGTCAGCAAATTATGAAGTAGAAAGAACAAAATACGCCGGGTTCAGAAAGTTCAGCCCAGAAGAAGAGCTACTATTGTATTGCGCGCGCACACGTCTCGATGCCGCGAAAACGTCCCGCTTACACGAGTTGCTTCAAGGGGCTATCGACTGGGAGAATCTCACAGAGAATGCGCACCATTCACACACTACCGGAATGCTCTACGTAGGTCTTCTTTCCGCAGCTCAAGATTAGGTTTGGCTCGTTTGTCTCAGACCGCTGACAGCACGATCGGCGGGTCTGACGTCGTGTACACGACTTTTTGAGCTTGGGTTTCTGCCGGCACGGAAAAGAGCACGTAGAGATCGCTCGTAAAGCCTACGGTCAGCGTCTGGTTTTGAAGGGCTTGCGCGCTGCAGTTGCGGCTGCATACAGCATAGTTGGCATAATACGCGGTGTTGTTGGGCGTGAGCAGCGCAAAAGCCCCGTAGTCAAACGGAACTTTTGTGGGTTGCGCGTTCGTGACGGTAACGTTCGCGACAAGGTAGCGGTCGCCAGGAGATGGCGTCAACGACATGTTATAGTACCCAGATTCGAGGTTGAGTCTGACCCACGCGTCGCGTGTCGCGGGGTTCGACGCATCGCTGATATCGTTCAACCGCAACGCAATCGTGTGACTGGTCGCGGTCTTGCCCAACGACGCGCGCACGGCCGAAGCCGGCTCTTTATACGTGATCTCGTTGGCCGGGGCGGTGACAAGAAACATGCCCGCGATCGCTGCGAGGGCGATAACGATGAAAAGAATGACCACGGCCGCTGCAAGTAGTTTTCTATTCATGTCGGTTCTGCTCCTGCCTCCGCTACATATACACCACGTTTACGTGCGCGTCATCGGTGAATACGAGATTCGATCCCACGTTTTCAGTGTGGATAAGGTTCGCACCCGCCGGGAGTTGGACGCTGGTATTCAGGGTATAGCGGACGATGCCGCCTTGCTTCACGACATAGAGGTCGTAGTATGATGCTACGCCGTTTCCGTGCACAACGTTTGGTACCGTGTAGACGTACGTTATGCGCGCTGTCGAGTAGGGCGACACAATAAATCGCGACGAAAAGACCGTGTAGTCATTAGCGTTGGTTATCTCAGGGCCGTCGAATTGGCGAGAGACGTTATGCACCGCCACAAGCTTAGCCCCAGGCGGCACCAGCGCCTGCGAAAAAAGGTCAGAACTCCACCAGTCCTCATTGGCATACGTGAGTGTTAGGTTTGAGACAGCGGAACCGTCCGGAAGCAGCTGCACGTGGTAGTCGATCGTCCTTTTGATGCCGAAATCTGCTTTTGCGTTGCCTAAGTTAAAATCGACCACGGAGACGACGTCGGACTCAGGCGGTCTGCTCGTGCCGTCAGCGTTGCCCAGCAGGGGCCCTGGATCGGGATAGATGAACAAGTGTTTTTCGTGTGCCAGGTCTCTGAACGTGTTATACAGCGCCAGTTTCTCCGGAACGCTCGCATCCGTGATAAGGGCAAAGGTTGCATAGGTCAGCGTCGACAAGAGATTTGCCATTTGGTCGCCTCTGTGGGGGGCGTACGCTGAGTCGTATTCCAAACGATGGAACACGTTCCTGTTCGTTATCACCTCGCCTGATGCCGTTATCGGCCCTGTTATTCTCAAAATCGCTTCGGCTGCGGTGAAGTCCAACCCGATGACGCCATCGATCTTCTGTCCGGTCACGTTGTACCAGTCTGATTGTACCTTAGGGGCGAACGAGGCGAAGTCGTATTGAACGTTCGAATCAAATAGCTCTGCCGCGTTCACGTTGAAGAATGTGGTGAGGCTCTCAGGGCCGTCTAACGGTACGGTCGTTTGCAGCGTCTGGCTGGTGTGGCTGTAATAGTACTGCAGGTGTGCGATGTGCCCGTCACGTATCGTGAGCGCCCCCCAGAGCGATGCTATTCCTCCGGTCGGTCGTATTTCGGAGTTGTCCTGTAAGATGACGAGGTACGTCTTCTCACCGAAGAAGCCTGCAGCGCCCAACCCCCCCAGCAGCGGGAAAAGCAGTGATGCGACTACGAGGATAATGACGGCTAGTGTGACGTATCGGGCGGTATGAGAGTGCTCGCGATCGCGCATCGTGATATACCGCATGCCACTCTTCGGTTATAACCTTAACTTGAGAACCGCGCGCGCAGGAATCGCTTCT
>Ga0315280_10002192_pt1 | contig 31939 bp, 31 predicted proteins | sample YL17G06_40_MG_FD_203697 | JGI IMG/M metagenome (GOLD analysis project Ga0315280, IMG submission 203697) | Sediment microbial communities from Yellowstone Lake, YNP, Wyoming, USA - YL17G06_40 | ecosystem: Environmental > Aquatic > Freshwater > Lake > Sediment | place: USA: Wyoming | collected... | reverse complement strand
GATGGCCCTCCCAGGTCCGTGAGCCGGAGGCGCTTCGCTTGGTATCATGAGGCAGTTATTTTCCCATGGATCGGGCGGGAAAAAGCCCCCCGCCTCCCTTTTCGGACCGATGGATGAACCATCTATCGGAGTTTTCTCCCGCCGATGCTACCTGCGCTCACCGTCTCCGGCTCACGGACCACGACAACGGGAAGAAGGATGTAATCAATTTTTTCACACCTTCGAGGGAGAGGGTGAGGGGCCGCAATCCGCATTCCGCAATCCGAAATCTCTATATCGTTCCTCTGGCAATGCTGGCCAGGGTGACCCCGCCGATGACCAGCGCCCCGCCGAAGATCTGCCCCAGATGAATCTTCTCGCCCAGCCAGAAGTAGGACCCGAAAACCGTGAAAACCGGGACCAGGTTGGTAAAGACTGCGGCCTTGCTGGCCTCCAGCCGGGAAATGCCATAGTTCCAGAGAAAGAAGGCCAGGACCGAACAGAAGAGGGCTAAGTAGACCACTGTTAGAAAGGTCAGGGCATTGAAGTTCGCCCAGCGATGGGTGAACAACTCCATGCCCGAAAGCGGAAGAAAGATCAGGACTGCGAATAGAGCCTGCAAGGTGGTGATGGTTAATGGAGAGTATTTGGCCAGCAGTTCTCGCCCCAGGACCATATACAAGGCTGCGCAGATCGCTGCCCCCAGAGCCAAGAGATTTCCTGCCCGAACCATCTGCCAGCCGGTCACCTCTCCGGGCACGGCCGTGAGAATGATCCCCACCCCAATGACGGAGAGGGCGATGCCGACTCCGCGCCAGAGCGGAATTCTTTCGTTGATCAAAAGGAAAGCGAAGATAGCCGCGAAGATGGGAATGGTGGAGACCAGGAGGGCCACGCTCGTGGCCGAGGAGAATTTCAGGCCGTAGGTCTCGGCCAAAAAATATAGCCCGGGGACGATCAGAGAAGTCAGGAACATCCGCCGCCGATCATCGGGGTCCAGCTTCCCCTGGCGCCTTCGGAGGTAAATTGCCCCCAGGAAAAAGAGGGCGATGAAGAATCGCAAGAAGATGAGCGTGAAGGGGGGGATAGACTTCAAAGCATACTTCGTGGCCACAAAGGACAGCCCGAAGAGCAGGGCCATGATTGTCAGGGCGACAAAGGGAAGAATGGGCGGCCTCCGAAAAGGGTTACTCCTCTTTAAAAGCAAAAAAGGGAAATGGCATTATTCTTTCCCAGGGGGTATAATTCTTTTTGGGAGAGGTCGAGGCCTCTGAGTGCTCCAGCTCCCCAAGAAAGGAGGTTCGCATGAGGACCCTTCTTTACTTCCTGATCGTGATCATTGCTGTCGTCACTTTCTACCCCGAGTTCTTTCCCAAAGACAACCTGAAATACGAGGAAGCCATCCAGAAGGCACCGGGAAAGATCATAGAGATCCAAGGAAAGAAAGTCCACTACATCGTCCAGGGCCCCGAGGGCGCTCCCCCGGTCATCCTCATCCACGGCTTTCTTTACCACACCGTGATGTGGGAAAAAAACATCGGCCCTCTCTCCAAAGAGTTTCGGGTTTATGCCATCGACCTCCTCGGTTTCGGGTATAGCGAGCGCAGTGCCTGGGGGCCATTTTCTTACAAACTCTACGCTGAGCAAGTAAAAAAATTCATGGATTCTTTGGGAATCAAAAGGGCTCATCTCATCGGACAATCCATGGGCGGCGGAACGATCTTGCGCTTTGCCACGGAATATAAGGACTCCCTGGCCAGGGCCATCTTAGTCGCCCCGGCTTCTCTGCCCAATCCACTTCCCTTTCAAGGCCAGTTCATCGTCCTTCCTCTGGTTGGGGAATTTCTGTTTAACCTGCCCGGGACGGATATCCTGCAAAATATTTTAGAGACAAATTTTTTCTTCGACAAAAGGCAAATTACCCCCCAGTACCTGGACCGGATCGCGGCCCCCCTCTTCATTCGCCAGTCTACCCGGACGCTCTTGGAGATCTTACGAAGCTTCGAATTCGATAAGCAGGCCGGGGTGGTGGAGCGTTATGGAAAACTCAACATTCCCACGCTGCTCATCTGGGGGCGTCAGGACAAAGCCATTCCTTTAAAGCTCGGCCAGAAGCTGCAAAGAATGATCCCCGGCTCCAGCCTCCAGGTCCTGGAAAGGGCAGGGCACGTTCCCAACCACGAACAGGCCGGTCGCTTCAATGCTTTCGCTTTGGAATTCCTGAAAGAAAATTAAGGGTCTCTTCTCCTTTCACACCAAAGGATCGTAACTGAAGACCTGCCCGGAAGTCTCCAAGGGGACGAGGTGCATGCCCAGCGTGCCTTTGAACATCTCCGAAAGACGTTCTGGTGTCCAGCCCTCGCTGTGATGGATGGAGCGCACGGGCCGCGGCTGGGAGAAGATAAAGATCTCCTTGCCCCGAACGCCAAAGATCTGGCCGCTGACGGATTGGGCTTCATCGCTGGCCAGGTAAGCCACCAAGGGGGCGATGTCCGCCGGACTCATCTTCTTCAGCTTTTCCACCCGGCGTTTCTGCACTTCGGTCTCCGTGGGGATCGTGCCAATCAGGCGAGTCCAGGCAAAAGGAGAGATGCAGTTGGCCGTAACATTGTACCGGGCCATATCTAAGGCCACCACCTTGGTGAACCCCGCGATGCCCATCTTGGCCGCCGCATAGTTGGCCTGGCCGATATTTCCCACCAGCCCGGAAGTGGAGGTGAAGTTGATGATTCGTCCGCTGCGCTGCTCGCGCATCAGGGGCACGGCCGCGCGGGTGCAGGAGAAGGTCCCTTTAAGGTGAACAGCGATTACGCCGTCCCACTCCTCTTCAGTCATGTTGAAGACCATCCGGTCGCGCAGGATGCCGGCGTTGTTCACCAGGATGTCCAATTTGGCGAAATTGTTCAAAGCGGTCTGGATGATCCGTTTCCCACTCTCCATGGTGGTCACGGAATCATAATTGGGTGCCGCCACCCCCCCGGCGTCTTTGATCTCCTTGACCACATCATCCGCAACCTTGGTCTCGCCGCCGGTTCCATCTTCCCGACCGCCGAAATCATTGACCACCACCTTCGCTCCTTCTTTGGCCAGAAGGAGGGCGATCTCCCGGCCGATTCCTCGCCCTGCTCCTGTGACCACCGCCACTTTTCCTTCGAGCATCATGAATGGATCCTCCTTCTGAAATTCGGTTGATAGCAAGTGCTTCTGATGGGAAGCAATGCCAAAAACTATATAGCAGAATAAAGATGGCTTGACAAGGGGGAGTTAAGCCTTGCCTCCGTTCACTTTTCATTTTCGTCCATGAATTCGCGACGCTTTGCCAAGAGCAGGCGGGGAGACGCTGAGCGCAGGAAAATCGGCGGGATGAGCCTTTCTTTCAACCCCTCTCTTTTTCTCCGTAGGATGAGAGCGGAAAAAGGGTATTGACCTGCTGAAAGGGCAGAAGTTAAACTCCGGGCCACAATAAAAGCTAAATTCAAAAGTGAAGGTGGGCAAGGGAGTTGAACTGGCCGGGTTGCCCGTTTTTGGCTTTCCTCCGATCAACCCCCCCAGCGGCAACAACAAAAGATGGTAATTATAGTGAACGGCTAAATAAAGTAGTGCTTGGTTGCAAAAATTGGCGTCATATTCACGGCTGGGGATTTGGACCAACTTTTGCTCATTTCCCTCTCAGTTTTCCCGTGGTCCGGGAACCCGCGACGGTGAGCGCCGGCAGCATCGGCGGGAAAAACCTGGCCAAAAGATTCGGCTTTGTCTCCGTCAAAGGAGGCGGGGAGTTCTTGCCCGCCCCCTCCATGAAAGAAGCAATGCCTCATGATGCCCAGCGAAGCGCCCCGGGTTCCCGGGCCCACGAGCCCATCGATTGTTACGCCAAATTTTGCAAGTGGGTAGTAGTCATTGCGAGGAGCGGAGCGACGAAGCAATCTCGTTTTTTCCCGGGATTGCTTCATCCCGCCAAGGCGGGATTCGCAATGACAATCTACTGGATGTCAACTTATTTAAGTCGTTCACTATAATTGAAAGTGATCGACGATGAGTTGAGGCCTTGAGTTGAGGTCTCTGAAAAAGGTGGCTTTTCGCTGCTCAGGATATTTTTTTCGACAGCGCTAAGGACTCGCTTCGCTGAAAAATCACAGATTTTTCGGGCGCTTCGCTTCGCCAAGCGCTGTTACCGAAAAAAATATATTCGCCGCTCAAAGCCCCCTTTTTCACTTTTTCAGAGATCTCGAGTTTTTCTTTTGACAGAACGATGCCGGGAGAATATAAAAGAAAGAATGCCCCCGGAGAAAGATGACCGGCCATTGTTGATCTTCCGAAAGACTCGGGGAAATCGGTTCACTCTTCCCGCGCTTCTCGGCTGTCTGGAACATGAAGGCCTCTCGCGGCAGTTCCGCATCCTGACTGCTGTCTCCCCCGATGAAGTAGCGAAAACAGCCGCTTCCGGGAAAGCGATCATCGGGTTTTCCTTCATGACCCCCCAACTCTTGCAGGTCAAGGAGGAGGTAGAGCGATTGCGCCGGACGCTGGGCAACGAAGCCATCTTCCTTGCAGGGGGCGCTCATCCCACGGGGGACCCCGGGGGAACCCTGCGGCTGGGGTTCGATTTTGTTTTTGCGGGAGAATCCGAGGGAACCTTTCCGGCTTTTCTTCGGCAATTCCTCGAGGGGGAACTCCCCGAACCCCGGATTATCTCCGGGAAGCAAGAACCCTTCTCCCTTAGCCCTTACCCTCCGCATTCTCTGGAGCAGCGTTTCTTTTCGCCCATCGAGATCACCCGCGGCTGTCTTTTTCGCTGCACTTTCTGTCAGACCCCCCGCATTTTTGGCCAGCAGCTCCGCCATCGCAGCCCGTCGAGCGTTGGCTGGCATCTTAGGCGGTCGATCCCTTACGGCTATCGCCAGATTAAATTCATTTCTCCCAACGCCTTCTCCTACGGTGCGCTGGATCGTCAAGGGCCCAATTTGGCCGCCATCGAGGAGCTCTTAGCTTCCTGTCGCCAGGCCGAAGTCGAGGGAATCCATTTCGGCTGCTATCCATCGGAAGTGCGCCCGGATTGGGTTATGCCTGAAGTTTTGCAGCTGGTGAAAAGATATTGCCGGAATAAGACCATCGTCCTCGGGGCCCAATCCGGCAGCAATTCTCTTCTCGCCAAACTCGCCCGGGAACACACGGCAGAGCAGGCGCTGACCGCCGCTCATTGGATCCGCCAAGCCGAGTTCATGCCCCACGTGGACTTTGTCTTCGGATTCCCGGGGGAGACGATGGAGGACCGCTGGCACTCCCTCCGCCTGATGGAAAGAATGATCGAGGGTTACGGGGCCAAGATCCATGCCCACACCTACCTTCCTCTGCCGGGAACGCCTCTTTTCCAGAAGGACCCGTCGCACCTGGATCAGGAGACAAAAAATGTGCTTGAAAGTTGGGAACAGAAAAAGAAACTGGACGGCTGGTGGAAGGAGCAGGAGGTAATGGCCTGGGAGATCGTGGATTGGAGAGATCGGGGACTGATTGGAATGAATTCCCCCTCGGCTGAAAAATCGACTTGATTATTGAAGGATTCCTTGGTAGAAATGAAGGCGTCGGATGGAGACAGGAAAAAAACTTTCCAGGAGGGCGACAATGAAAAGATGGTTGGCGGTTTTGATATTTTTCTGGGTCACCCCGGCATTGGCCGCGGATGTCGAGTTTCAATCGGGCATTACCCAGCAGATGTTCCGAGATTTCAGCGAAGAAGCTGGAGCCGTTTTGCTCTACCGGGCCGTTGGACCTGCCGCGCCTCTCGGCCTTTTGGGGTTTGACATTGGAGTGGAGGCGACCGCTACCAAAATCCATGATGGAAGCGATTATTGGAAGAAGGCGATCAAGGATCAGAACCCACCCACCTATATTATCGCCCCCAAGCTCCATATCCAGAAAGGGCTCCCTTTGGACTTTGATGTGGGGTTGGTCTACTCCAAAGTCCCGGACACCAACATTCAATATCTCGGCGGCGAGGTCAAATATGCAATCCTAAAAGGAGGGGCGGTTTGGCCGGCGTTAGCGGTGCGGGGTTCTTACTCCCAGCTCTTCGGGGTCGATCAACTTGACTTCAAGACCTATGGGCTGGAACTTACTGCCAGCAAAGGGTTTGGCGTGGGAGTTAAGATCATTCCTTATGCGGGGCTCGGGCAGCATTGGTTTGAGAGTAAGCCCAAGAATCTCTCCGCAGGGGTGAACCTGAATAAAGAAAGTTTCTCTCTGACCCGAGGCGTTGTCGGAGCCAGGCTGCAACTGGCGCTTTTCGCGGTGACGGCGGAAGCGGATTATGTCGAGGTGCCTTCCTTCACTTTGAGAGTCGGCCTCACCTGGTAAAAGAAAATCCGCCTATCGGCGAGGAAGGCATGGAGAGCCTTTTAGGTCGAAGTTAGGGAGATGCCCCGCGAGACAAAGAAAAAATATTCTCTGGATAAAACCGACCGTCTGATTCTCAACGAAATCCAGAGAAATTTTCCTCTTACCCATCGCCCCTTCCTTGCCTTAGGCCGGAAGTTTCAGGTCAAAGAGAAAGAGGTCCTGGAGCGGGTGCAGAGGCTGAAGGACGTGGGGATTATTCGGCGCATCGGAGCCGGCTTCAGCTCCAGGGCCGTAGGGTTCAGCTCCACCCTTTGTGCGGCCAAGGTCCCCAGGAGCAAGATCGGAGACTTTGTGGCTATCGTCAACACCTATCCAGGGGTGACCCATAACTACGAACGGGAGGGAGATTATAACATCTGGTTCACTCTGATTGCCCCCTCCAGGAGGAAGATCAATCAGATTCTGGCCGAAATCTCCCGCAAGACCGGCGTCAAGGATATTCTTAACCTTCCGGCGCTGAAAACCTTCAAGATCGCCGTGGATTTCAATTTTGACTGAACCCTTTCCTCTTTCGCTCTTGACCTTTTACCTTTGACCCTTCACCTTTTTTTAAATCGCTTCCCTCATTGAAATTTCCCTGGCTATTATGGCATACTAAAAATATGCCAGAGAAGAAACCATGCCTATTCCTGATCGATGGAAGCTCTTACATCTACCGGGCTTTTTTTGCCATCCCCCACCTCTCCAATTCTAAGGGCTTCCCCACCAACGCCATCTACGGCTTCACCAACATGCTCCTCAAAGTCCTGCGGGAGCAGGCTCCGGAGTACATGGCCATCGCCTTTGATGCCCCCGGCCCCACTTTCCGCCATGAAGTCTACGGGGCGTACAAGGCCAACCGCCCGGCTATGCCCGAGGACCTTCGCCCGCAGATCCCCTACATCAAGGAGGTTGTGGGCGCCCTGGGCATCCCCGTCCTGGAAAAGGGAGGTTACGAGGCCGATGACCTGATCGGGGCGGTGGCCAAAAAATTGGAGGGCCAGGAGATCGACACGGTCATCGTTTCCGGCGATAAAGACCTGATCCAGCTCATCACCCAGCATGTGACCATGTACGATCCCATGAAAGATAAAACCTATGAGATCCCCGAGGCGAAGGAGCGTTTCGGCGTGGCTCCGGACAAAATTGTTGAGGTCATGGGCCTCTGCGGAGACTCCGCCGACAACATCCCCGGCGTTCCCGGCATCGGGGAGAAAACGGCACTCAAGCTCATCCAGGAATTCGGCTCCATCGAAGGGGTCCTGAAGAATGTAGACAAGGTTAAAAACGCCAAGTTGCGGGAGAGCCTGATCCATTATGCAGACCAGGCCCGCCTCAGCCGGGAACTGGCCACCATCGATACTCAGGCTCCGCTGGAATGGAAACTGGAGAGTTTGAAATTAGGGAGCCCGGACAGAGTGAAAATTCAAGGAATCTTCAAGGAAATGGAGTTCTCCAAGCTTCTCAAGGAATGGGCTACCCAGGAAAAGCTTCCAGCCAAGGACTATCATTTGCTGACGGAAAAAAAAGACCTTGAGGCCCTCATCGAAGCTCTGAAAGTTGCCGGGGCTTTTTCTCTCGACCTGGAGTCCACGGCCCTGGAGCCCATGAGGGCTGAGATCGTCGGTTTATCCTTCTCCTTCAAACCCCATCAGGCCTTCTACATTCCCGTCGGGCATACCTATCCGGGAGCCCCCCAGCAGTTGGACAAAAACGAAGTTTTGAAAGCTCTCCGGCCTTTGTTAGAAGACCCGACGCTGAAGAAATACGGCCAGAATATCAAGTACGACTACATCCTGCTGGCAAAGTCGGGAATTTATCTCCGGGGCATTGCTGGCGATACGATGGTCGCTTCTTATCTGCTCAACCCTTCGAAGCACAGCCATAGCCTAGAAGAATTAGCCCGCGAGTACCTGGACCATCAGGTCATCACCTACGCCGAGGTGGCCGGAAGCGGCCCCAGGGCCCTTTCCTTTGACCGGGTGGATGTAAAAAAGGCCTGCCAATACTCCTGCGAGGATGCCGACCTGACCTTGCTTCTGGCCAACCTGCTCATGCCCAAAATCGAGGCCGATGGGTTCGCCGACCTCTTTCACCGGGTGGAGCTTCCACTCATCGAAGTCCTGGCAGCAATGGAGATGAGCGGCGTTCGCCTTGACGTCCCTCTCCTCGGCTCTATGTCAAAGGATTTTGCAGGACAACTCGAGAAAATCTCGCGAGAAATCTATGACCTGGCCGGAGAGACCTTTAACATCAACTCCCCCCAGCAGTTGGGCAAGGTTCTCTTTGAAAAGCTTAAGCTTCCAGGGGGAAAGCGCACCAAAACCGGCTACTCCACGGATGTGGAGGTGCTCAACGAACTCGGCAAAGAATATCCCCTTCCGGCCAAAATCTTGGAATACCGGAGCCTTTCCAAGCTCAGGTCCACTTACGTGGATGCGCTGCCCCAACTCCTCAACCCTGCAACGGGGCGTATCCACACCTCCTTTAACCAGACGGTCACGGCCACGGGGAGGCTCTCCAGCAGCATTCCCAACCTGCAGAATATTCCCATCCGTTCTCCCGAGGGCCGGCGGATCCGGGAAGCCTTCGTGCCCGAGGAAGGATACTTGATCCTCTCGGCAGATTACTCTCAGATTGAGCTGCGGATTTTGGCCCATCTCTCTGGCGATACGTCTTTGATCGAGACTTTCCAAAGGGATGAAGACATTCACGCGGCCACGGCTGCTGAGATATTCCACGTTTCCCCGGACCTGGTCACTCCCGAGATGCGCCGGCTGGCCAAGGTCATCAATTTCGGAATCATCTACGGGATGAGCGCCTTCGGTCTCTCCAAGGAGCTGGCCGTTACGCCGGCCGTGGCCCAGGCTTATATTGCCAATTATTTCAAGAGGTATCATGGCGTGCGGGAGTACCTGGACAAATCCCTGAAGGTCGCCCGGGAGCAGGGGTACGTGACTACGCTGATGAATCGTAGACGATACCTCCCGGACATCCGCAGCAACAACCGCAACGTGCGGCAGTTCGCCGAGCGCATCGCCATCAATGCCCCCATCCAGGGAACGGCCGCGGACTTGATCAAAGTGGCCATGATCAACATCCATCGACGATTCCTCAAAGAGAAACGCAAAGCCAAACTGATCCTCCAGATCCACGATGAGCTGGTCTTCGAGGTGCCCATAAAAGAATTAGAGAAGGTCAAGGCTCTGGTCAAAGAGGAGATGGAAGGGGTGGTAAAACTGTACATCCCCCTGAAAGTGGACATCGGCGTGGGGAAAAACTGGGCAGAAGCGCATTGACATGAAAATTGACTTGGCTTTTTCGCCCCTGGAGCTCGAGAAAAAAGACCTGAGGGAGAAGGTGGTGGTGGTCATCGACGTGCTGCGGGCCACCTCCACCATGATCGTGGCCTTCGAAAATGGATGTTCGGCCTTCATCCCGGTCAGGACTGTGGAAGAAGCGAGGAGACTGGCCGCGGAGAGGAACGATCCCCATGTTCTTCTGGGGGGCGAACGGAGGGCTATGCCGATTGAAGGATTCCACCTGGGGAACTCTCCCCGGGATTACCGGCCGGAGAAAGTAAGGGGGAAGATCGTGGTCATGACCACCACCAATGGCACCAAAGCCCTTCTGGCTGCCGAGAGGGCTTCACAGGTCTTCATCGGTGCCTTCCTCAACCTGTCGGCTCTGTCCCAGCGCTTGAAAGAGGCCGGCCGGGATGTCACCATCGTCTGCTCTGGAGAAAAGGACCTATTTTGCCTGGAGGACGCTGTCTGCGGCGGAGCACTAATTGACTGCCTGGAAAAGACCGGCTGGGCTACTTCCAAGAGTGAGTCCGCCCTGGTAGCCAAGCTTTTGTACGAGCACTTTGAAGGAGACATTCTTGGAATGCTCTGTGGGTCCGACTGGGGCCAGTACTTAGAGAGCATTGGGTTGGGCAGGGATGTGCGCATCTGCGCCCTGACTGATACCTCCAGGCTCGTCCCGGTCTACCGCCAGGGGAAGATTTTCCTTGACGATTAACAAGGTTATCCCCCTGAAGATAGGCCCTCTTGAACTTGCTAACCCCCTTCTCCTGGCTCCCCTCTCCGGGATTTCCAACCTTCCCTTCCGCCTTTTAGCCAAAGAACAGGGTTGTGCGATGGTTTTTACTGAGATGATCAGCGCCGAGGGGCTCATCCGCCACCGGAAGGACTGGGAGAGGTTTTTAAGGAGCTGCCCGGAAGAACGTCCGCTGGCCGTGCAGATTTTTGGCTCGCGGCCGGAGACCATGGCCGAGGCCGCGAAGATCGTCGAGGATCATGGGGCCGATGTGCTGAACATCAACATGGGATGCCCGGTGAGGAAAGTGGTTCAATCCGGAGCGGGGGCTGCTTTGCTCAAAAATCCGGAACTAGCCAAGAAAATTATCCAATCGGTTCGGAAAACCATCTCCATTCCCCTGACGATCAAGATTCGTTTGGGATGGGACGGAAATAATATGAATTTCCTCGAAGTGGCCAAAATAGCCGAGGACTGCGGCCTGGAGGCTCTCGTCCTGCATGGCCGCACGCGCGCCCAGGGGTACGATTTCAAGGCAGACTGGGAAGCGATCGCCCGGGCAAAAGAGAACCTGCGCATCCCGGTGATTGGCAACGGAGATCTGACATCCCCGCAGGCCATCATAAAATTTTTTAACCAGACCGGCTGCCCCGGAGCCATGATCGGGCGGGGGGCTCTGGGAAACCCCTGGATCTTCCGTCAGGCTCTGAACATGCTCCAGGGGCGACAACCGGAAGCCCCTTCCCTGAAGGAGAAAGAGGCCACCATCCTGCGCCATCTGAAAATGATCGTCGAAATGCGCGGGGAAGTCCATGGAGGCAGAGAATTTCGTAAGCATCTCATCTGGTACACCCGGGGCCTCAGGGGCAGCGCTGATTTTCGTTTCCAGATCCCTTTCTGGAAAATGGCCTCTGAGATGGCCGAGCGAATCCAGGAATATTTCCAGGGTTTTTAAAATGCTCCCTCCTGCCCCTCCACTCTTTTCTGATCTTCTATCACTGTGGAGGTTGCACTCCCGCCTGAGCCTGATACCAGCCTTGAATAGACTGGATTCTTTTCTCTTGACTTTCCTCTTTTTTTTCTTTTAAATGTCCTTTCAGCATCCGGCAAATTTTTGTCTAACTGCTGGCAAGGCAAGTGCCAAAGGGAGGTCTTATGAGCGAAGAATTCAAAACCGTCTGGGTCAAACCCCTGACCGAATTCTGTCAGAGGGTCTTTGAAAAAATGGGCTTGACCTCCGAAGACGCCTTCACCACTGCGGACGTTTTGGTGTTGGCCGACCTGCGGGGGATCGACTCTCACGGCGTGGCCCGGATGCGCCGCTATTACACCGGGTTAAAAAACGGGGTGATGGTGCCAAAGCCGGAGATAAAGGTGATTCGGGAGACGCCGATCACCGCCCTCCTGGACGGAGGCGCAGCCCTGGGGCAGGTGGCCGGGTTGCGGGGCATGAAGATCGCCATAGAGAAGGCCCTGAAAAATGGGGTCGGGTTCGTCTGCGTGCGCAACAGCAATCATTATGGCATCGCCGGCTATTACTCTTTGATGGCTTTGAAGCATGATCTCATCGGCATTTCCCTGACCAACTCGGACGTGTATGTCGTCCCCACCTTCGGCAGAGAGGTCATGCTGGGGACGAACCCCATCAGTGTGACCGTTCCCGCTTTGAACGAGAGGCCCTTTGTGCTGGATATGTCAACGGCCGTGGCCACGTTGGGCAAATTGGAAGTTTATAGCCGCATGGGCAAGAAGCTTCCCCCGGGATGGGCCACGGACGAAAAGGGGAAGTCCACCAACGACCCGGTCCGGGTCATCGCCAACATCCGCAGCAAAGCCGGTGGGGGGATCCTGCCCCTGGGAGGCGAAGGGGAAGAGTTCGGGGGGCACAAGGGCTACGGGCTGGACCTTCTGGTGGACATTCTGTGTGGAGTCCTTTCGGGTTCAGGATACTTAAATCTGCTCTACCCCAAAACTCCCGAAGGCAAGCCTCTCCCTTCACTGGTGGGCCACTTCTTCGGCGCCCTGCGGGTTGATTACTTCCGTCCGGTGGAAGAATTCGAGAGAGACATGGACGACCTCATGCGCCGCTTGAAAACTTCGGGCAAGGCCGAAGGTCATGAGCGGATCTACATCCACGGGGAGAAAGAATTTGAGCTCGAGGAAAAATACCGCCAGAATGGCATCCCGCTTTATTTCAAGGTCTACGATGACCTGAAAGCCATCGGCGAGGAGGTTGGCGTACCTTTCAATTTGTGAAATTAGATTTTGCTTTGCTGATTGCGGAGGGCTGAGCGCGTTTCGTAACCTCGGCTTTCTCCTATCAATTCATGGAGGAACTAAAATGTGCGGAGCTTTGAAGCCCCATTTCTCCTAAAAAGAGATGGGGTTTTTATTTTGTTTATCGGCCCGGAGCAAAAGGATAAAATGGCAGAAGTGAAAAAGGGAGATGATGAAACGTGCTGGTAAATTTCATCCTAAAAAATTATGGGCAACATAGCGGAATAAAGCTTCATCTTTGCAGGGTTTATATGAAATTGACAAAGATAAACGAGTTACACGCATCGCCTGTCTAGAAGGGAACATGGTGATTTTATGGAAAAAAATATTAATCGGCGGAAACAAAGCATTGTGCAGAACCCGCGATGGCGCCACCCAGGTGGTAAACTCAGAGAGCATGGTGCAGAAAGCCTTTCTGATACGGAGTTGCTTTCTATCTTGATTTCTACAGGTATCAAAGGTAAATCAGCAGAAAAAATAGCTGAAGAAGTTCTTGCAAAGTTTGGTTCTTTCAAGGGAATGGCTAATCAACCTTTGAAGAAGTTTCTGGTAATAAAAGGTCTTGCAGATGTGAAAATTATAAGAATTGCAGCGGCTTTTGAGATTGCCAGAAGAATCGTGAACGAGGTTCTGGAAGAGCGTGAAGAGTAAACTCAAAGAAAAAACAACCAAAATTCCGAGTCCCTTTGGAGTAACTGCCCATAAGACAGAACGGACCGCTGTAGCCATCCTTATGCACTGGATGAGAGAGATAATCGAAAAGAAAAACCTCGACCTTGGTTTACCTGACGTTGAGACTTTGGGCGATGATAGAAAAATGCCCGATACTGTTATTTATGAATCACGAAGAAGCCAAAATATTCTGTGCCTCATTGAAGCAAAACCTCCATATTATGATGTCTTCGATGAGAAAGAACTAAAGGAACCAGCAAGGCAAAAAGCAACAAATAGGAAAGCAAAGTATTTTGTTACGGCAAATTTCAAGAAGCTTATCTGGTTTAACACTGAAAAGGTTAATTCTCTTAAGCCAGAAGAAGAACAAATCATAGAAAAATATTCCCTTTCTGAAATTGAAAACCTGGATGATATTGAGCAGACAAGATACAGTGAATCTATAAAGAAGGGGCTTGAGGAATTTCTCACTAAGCTCTATTCGGTCAATTCTGGCAAAGAGCTTGAGCCCAAACAGGCAATAGATGAGTTTCTAATCTTTAGACTTCAAGAAAAGATAAGGGTACTGTCTACTTATTACATAAGGATTATAGATGACCAGTGCCATAAGGATTCTGATTTTGCAAAGAAATTAACAAACTGGTTTGTAGATCAAGGCTGGAGTTTTGGTTGGCAGCCTCAGGACTTTAATAAGGCGGCAAGACAGACTGCTTATCTACTTGTTAATAAAATTTTGTTCTATAACCTCCTTCAAACTAAAAGACCAGGTGAACTTTCTCCACTTGAAATACCTGAAGGTCTGTTTAGGGGCGCGCAACTTCAGAAAATCCTACAGAGTTTCTTTGATGAAGTCCTGAAAATAGACTACGAAACAATCTATACCACAGACTTCATAGACACCATTGCGTTTCCTGAAGCGAAAGAGGTTGTCAAAGAGATAAAAGAGCTTGTCAGCGTTCTCAGGAGATATGACTTTTCAAAACTTGGATATGATGTAATAGGTAGAATCTTTGAAAGACTTATTCCACAGGATGAAAGGCATAATTTAGGGCAGTACTTTACGAGCCCTGATGTTGTTGATTTAATCCTTAAATTTTGCTTAGCACATGAGGATGAAAAAATTCTGGACCCAGCTTGTGGCGCTGGAACATTTCTTGTCAGATCATACCAACATAAGAAGCTCATGAATCAGCGTAAAGAGCACGAAAGGATTTTAGAGACTCTCTGGGGAGTGGACATTGCTAAATTCCCGGCCCATCTCTCTACTATCAATCTTGCTGTTAATGACCTTGGCGTTGAGAAAAACTATCCAAATATCATTCAGGAAGATTTCTTTGCGATTATGACACACCCTGAGGGAGGGTTTGAACTACCTGAAAAGTGGAGAAAGGTTAGAGCCAAAGCGCTCAATGTTGATGATAGAGAGGTTACTTTTCCCAGGTGGTTCGATGGAGTTGTTGGAAATCCGCCCTATACAAGGCAGGAGGAAATTCCGGAAATTGGAGTTGACAAAGAGAAATTAATTGAGCGTGCGCTGAAAGACACTTCTGGCAAAAAGATTGCCGAAATTGGAAAAAGGGCAGGTATTCATGCCTATTTCTTTGTTCATGGCACAAAGTTCTTAAGAGATGGTGGAGACTTTGGTTTTATAGTTTCCAATTCCTGGCTCGATGTAGATTACGGTAAAGGACTTCAAGAATTTTTCCTCAATAATTATAAAATTATCGCAATCATTGAATCCAAAGTTGAGCGATGGTTTGAAGAAGCAGATATCAACACCTGCATTGTGATTCTTCAAAAATGCAAAGATAAAAAAGAGCGAGATGCAAACCTGGTTCGTTTTGTGTATCTCAAAAAACCCCTGCGTCACTTTATTCCACCAGCGCGAGATATGTGGGAAAAGCAAGTCGAAAGATTAAACGCAATTGAAAGTCTAAAAAAGACCATCCTTGCTCACAACGATCTTTATGAAAATGAAGAACTGAGAATATATCCTAAAAGTCAGGAAGAACTGTGGGGCGAGGGTTTTGACTTAGAGGAACAGAGGTATGTTGGAGCAAAATGGGGTAAATATTTAAGAGCCCCTGAGATTTTCTTCAAGATCTTGGAGAAAGGGAAAGGTAAACTGGTGCCACTGAAAGAGGTGGCAGAAGTTCGATTTGGGATCAAGACTGGGGCTAACGAGTTCTTTTATCTGACGGAAGGAGAGATAAAGCGAAGGAAAATTGAAAAAGAATTCTGGATGCATAGGGATGAAAAAGGTAATTGGGTGCCGAATTATGTGATAAAGTCGCCGCGGGAATGTAAATCTATCGTTATCAAAGCGGAAGATCTGAAATACCGCGTATTAATGATCCATAAGGATAAGAAAAAATTGAAGGGCAAAAATATTTTGAAATATATTGAGGAAGGCGAGCGCAAAGGGTTTGATAAAAGACCAACTTGTGAAAGTAGAGAAAAGTGGTATGATCTTGGACATCAGACACCTTCTGATGGTATCTGGTTTAAAGCCTTCAATGACAGGTTCTTAGCCCCTCAGAACATTGAGCGATCATTCTCTAGCGATAGATTCTATGCAGTTTATCTTAAAAACAAAATTCTAAAAAACAGGTTATTTCTTTACCTTAATTCAACCTTGCCTATATTAATCGTTGAACTCTTTGGGAGGGTAAGTTTAGGTGAAGGCGCTCTTGACAATATGACTTATGAGGCGGCATCAATGTTCGTCTTGGATGTTAGAAAAGAATTTACTGTCGACGGTCGAATGTTCAAAGAGCTAATGTATCGGCCTATGGAGACTGTATTTATAGAATTAGGGGCTTCATCTCCTGAGGAGGTGTCCCTTGAAAAAGTTAAACCTGATCGTAGGGAATTGGATAAGATTATTATGGGCGAGATCTTGGGGCTTGCGGAAGAGGAACAACTTGAGGTCTATAGAGCGGTTATAGATCTTGTTAAATCCAGGATTGAGAAAGCAAAGAGCTTTGGGAAGAAAAAGAAGACAAAGGAGGGGATTGACCTAAACGCGCTTAAGAATACAGTTATAGAGGGGATAGTAAGGGAACCATAAGAATGAAGACCCTTGGAGAATTTTATCGAGAAAAAATCTTATCGCATAAAAACCTCATTACCAGGAAGCTTCCAGAGAATTCTGACACAATTAAAATAGAAAGAGATTTATTTGGGTGGAAGCTCTATTCAGGTAAGAACTTTATTGAATGTCGATCAGAAGATGAGGCTCGGTATCTGAAGGTCTTCCTTGAGGCTGGTCTAGAAAAAATTCGCGTTCCAAAAGACGATAAATATCTAAGAATAATCCTCCCAGAATTGGAAACGTTGAAATCGAAGATTGACAAAATCATTAATTCTTACGCTGAGTCCATTTTGGATGCAAAAATCAGAAAGAGGCTTAAACAGGAAGTCTGGGCAGAAATTAGTAAATAATAGCAATCCCTCTTTTATCATCGCTTTAGTAAAGGATGATAGGGGGGATTAAGATGGGCGAAAAAAAATTAAGGGGTCAGGTCTTTAATCTTGAAAAATGATAGGAGAGGGTGTAAGTACGGAAAAGGGGACGTTCGTGCAAAAAGTGGTTGACAGCGTATGGGGGAGGAACTATTAAGTCAGCATGGCCAGGTTAGCCAGATTAGATGGCCCAGGAGTTTTGCATCACGTGATGGGGCGGGGAATCGAAAAAAGAAAGATCTTCTTGGACGATCAGGTCCGGGCGGATTTCATTTCTCGCCTGGCTGACCTTGCCAAAGACCAATCGATGAAAATCTTTGTCTGGGCCCTTCTTCCCAATCATTTGCATCTCCTAAGTAAAACCCGAAGAAGACCTTTAACATCGAGTATGCGGAAATTATTAACGGGATATGTGGTTAATTTTAATCGGCGCCATAAGCGCCACGGCTATTTGTTTCAGAACCGATATAAATCGATTGTTTGCCAGGAAGAGGCTTACTTAGTGGAATTGGTGCGGTATATTCATTTGAATTTGCTTCGGTCTGGGCTGGTTAAGGATCTGAACGAGTTGGAGCAATCTCCGTGTCGGGTCATTCCGCGTTGATGGGGAAAGTGAAGAGGGAATAACAGGATACGGAGTATGTATTGTCGTATTTTGGTCCCGGAAGGAAAGGGAGGAAGAATTATTGGCGGCTTATGGAAGAAGGGATCGGTCTTGGTAGAAGGCCGGAGCTAGTCGGGGGTGGGCTTATCCGGAGTTTGGGGGGTTGATCATCTTCCTCAAAGAAAATGGCTGAAGATTTGCGAATCCGTTATGGCGAATAGCAGATTATAACCTATGCACGTTCTGCACGAACGTCCCCTTTTACATCCGAAGCGAGAGGTGGGGCTTTTTATTCCTTGAGTTTTGCAAACGGAAAGCTCTCTCTTTTCTCATTGAGGGAATGAAGGGCCATGGGCCAAAAGATAATCCAATTGGCGGAAAAACATCGTATTTTAATATCCAGGGTATTGGTCACCTTCATTATCGCATTATGTATAATCAGCCGGCATTCCTGGGAGGAAGACAGTTATATTATTCTCTTTTTCGAGGCGCTGGGGTTAATTCTCATAGGCGTCTGCACCCTTGGAAGACTGTGGACGTCTATGTATATTAGCGGTTACAAGACGCATAATCTTATTCAAGAGGGTCCCTATTCGGTGGTTAGGAATCCCCTCTATTTTTTCAGTTTCCTGGGGGCAACAGGGCTGGGGTTTTCTTCTGAAAATATCCTGGTTTTAGGGTTGATCGTATCGTTATTTGCCATCTATTATCCCTTCGTCATCTTGGCCGAGGAACAAGGAATGGTGAAGATTCACGGGGAAGAATATATTAAATATATGGAAAGGGTTCCAAGATTTATTCCGAAGTTGTCTTTATTTAAAGAACCCGAATTATATATCGTAAAAGCAAAAAAATATCGCAAAACTTTTTTTGATGCCATGTGGTTCATTTGGTTTTATATGCTCCTGCAGATCGTTGAAAGATTCCAGGAAATGGGCCTCTTGCCAGTTATCTTTAGAGTGCCCTAAATAAAAAAATAGAGGAGCAAAAAATGGGATTGGCCATCTTTCAGGTTGATGCCTTCACAGACAAATTATTTGCCGGTAACCCGGCAGCGGTTTGCATATTGCCCAAACCGCGGGATAAAGATTGGATGCAGAACGTGGCCCAAGAGATGAATCTGTCCGAGACAGCCTTCCTGAATAAACGGGAAGACGGCTTCAACCTGCGCTGGTTTACCCCGACTGTCGAAGTTGATCTCTGTGGTCATGCTACCCTCGCCAGTGCCCACGTTCTGTGGGAAATCGGTTTGTTGAAACTGGGAGAGCAGGCGCGATTTTATACAGGCAGCGGACTTCTGACGGCTGACCGCAAAGGGGATTGGATTGAACTAAATTTCCCAGCCACTCCGGACGAGCCGGCAACTGCTCCTGCCGATCTTCCCAGAGCTTTGGGCGTAACCCCGAGGTACATCGGCAAAAGTCGATTTGATTACCTTGTGGAGGTGGACTCAGAGGAGACCGTGCGAAACCTGGAACCGGATTTCACGGTCCTGAAAGCATTACCAATTCGGGGTGTCATGGTCACGAGTCCTGCTACCTCCCCAGGGTACGATTTCGTTTCCCGATTTTTTGCGCCCGGGTCGGGCGTTAATGAAGATCCCGTTACAGGTTCCGCCCACTGCTGTCTTGGCCCTTTTTGGAGCAGGCGGCTCAACAAAAATGAATTCTTAGCCTACCAGGCCTCGAGGCGCGGCGGGGTTGTCCGCGTTCGGGTGAGCGGTGAGCGCGTGTATCTCGGGGGAAAGGCAGTCACGGTTCTGCGTGGGGAACTGGTCGATCACTGACTGGAGCGGAGAAGGCCCAGGTTAGTAATTAAGAAAAATGGGAGATAGGGAGATGTGGGTGATGGACAATTGTAGGGGCAATTCATGAATTGCCCCTACGCTTGAAGGCAAGGTGGTATTACTTGTACTCGAAAGTCTCTCCCGGTTTCCAGCGGACCACCATCACGTGGGACGCCCGGAATTTCATCTCTTCCAGCAGCTTATTAAGATTGAGCTTCTGATTGGGGAAAGTATCGTAATGGATGGGGAGGAAGTATTTGGGATGGAGGAGAGAAGCTGCGTAACCCGCCTCCCGGTATCCCATGTTGTACTTCCCGCCAACGGGCAGGATGGCAACATCCGGGCTGTAAAGGTCGCGGATTATAGCCATATCCCCAAAGACTCCCGTGTCGCCTCCGTAATAAATGGAGGGACCCTCTTTGAACTCAACCACATAGCCCACGGAGCCTGACCCGGGCATTACGGTCCCGTCCTTCTTATATTCCTCCCCCATGATGTCGGAGGTATGGACCGCGTTGACCACGGTGATAGTAAAGGCGTTCGTCTCCCAGCTTCCTCCAATGTTCAACGGAATGGATTCTTCGTCGTATTTGATTCCATGTCTCTCCGCATACATGCCGATCTCGGGACTGCAGATGAGGGGAGCGCCGGTCATCTTGACGATTTCAATGGAATCTCCGATATGGTCGATGTGGCCGTGGGTGACGCAGACCGCATCTGCTTTTTTGATCTGTTTGATCTTGATGGGACAGACCGGGTTCTCCTGAATCCAGGGGTCGAAGAAGATGACCTTCCCATTCCCCTCCATCTTAATAGAGGCATGACCCAGCCAGATTATTTTCGTTTTGCTCATCGCTTTTTTCCTCCTTTCGCCTTCCCCGCTTTGGCCTTCGGACTGGAGGGCAGCTTCACCTCCTGGTCTTTGACGAAAACCGGAGTGAAGTCCTTCACCCGGGGCATCAGGTCATTCGTGCAGTCCACAGCCACTTTGGAGTTAAAAGCTTTCAGAGCGGCTTTCACGCTGTCGAACCGGAGCTCATTCACCCGGTACCAAGCCGGTTCCCCTGCGGGTGAGCCTACAACTTTACCGATGGTGTACTTTCTGAGACCGGGAATTTTGGCGGCGTCCCGGGCATGCTTCTTGACAAAATACTTCTCAAACTCCGCTTCGTCCGTTCCCGGGGGAAGGTTGAACATCGCGACCAGCTTGACCATTTTTCCGCACCTCCTTGCAAAAAAAGTCAGAATCCAGGAGTCAGGATCCAGAATAAAATTTTCTATTCCGGATTCTGAATTCTGGCCCCTGAATTCTTTTTAAAGGGCTAGATAGGTTTTGTAAGCTTCCTCATCCTTGCGAAAGTCAGCCACGCTCCCCTGGTAGCGCACCTCTCCCTTCTCCAGGATGTAAAGTCGATTGCTCAGATCCAGGGAAAACCTGGCATTCTGTTCGCACAAAAGAATGGTCATTCCCTCCTGCCTTAGTTTCGCGATCTGCTCGCCGAGCTGTTGCACCACGATGGGAGCTAAACCCTCGGATGGTTCATCCAGCAGCAGAAGGTCTGGATTTCCCATGAGGGTCCGGGCGATGGTAAGCATCTGTTGCTCCCCTCCACTGAGGAATCCTCCCCTGCGGTTCTGGATCGGATGGAGGGGGGGAAAAAGGGTGAAGACGCTTTCCATTGTCCAGCCCCCCTCTTTTTTCGATGAGGATTTGATGGCTACGTCCAGGTTCTCCCATACGGTCAGGTCAGAGAAGATCCGCCGGTCCTCCGGGACGAATCCAATCCCCAGCCTGGCAATTTGGTAAGGCGACTTTCCAGCAATCTCCTCGCCTTTCCACTTGATCGACCCGGAGCTTGGGGGAGTAAGGCCCATGATGGACCGAAGAGTGGTGGTCTTCCCCACTCCGTTCCTTCCCAAAAGAGAAACGACCTCCCCTTCGTTCACCTGGAAGGAGATGCCGAAAAGGATCTGGCTCAACCCGTAGGAGGTGTAGATGTTACTCACCTCTAAGATCATCGCGCCTCTCCCAGGTAGACTTTCTTGACGTCGGGATTGTTCCGGACCTCATCGGGAGACCCTTCGGCAATCAGCCGCCCCTGGTGCAGGACCATGATCCTTTCGGAGATCGAGAAGACCACTTCCATATCGTGTTCGGTGAAAAGCAAGGTAAGGCCTTTTTCCCGCGTGATTCGTCCAATCAATTCGATGGTGTGGTGGGTCTCTTGGGAAGACATCCCGGCCGTGGGCTCATCTAAGAGCAGCAATTCGGGCTCACTGGCCAAGGCAATCCCCAGCTCGAGTTGTTTTTGAAATCCATAGGAGAGGGACCCACTCACTTTCTCTGCATGATCTTTTAATCCTACTCTCTCCAGGATCGCCTGGGTTTCTTCCTGGAAAAAAGGTTCCACGGGCTTAAAAAAATTGAAGCTTTCTCCCCGGTGAGCTAAAACAGCCGCCTGAATGTTCTGGAAAACTGTTAGGCGAGGGAAGATATTAGTTCTTTGAAAGGAACGGCCCATCCCCAGCCGGCAGATCCGGTAGGAGGGCATACGGGTGATGTCTATTCCCTTGAAGATCAGTTTTCCTTCATCTACCGGAAGGTGACCGGTAATCAGGTTGAAAAGGGTTGTCTTCCCAGCGCCGTTAGGGCCGATAATGGAACAGATTTCTCCTTTCTTGACGGAAAGGCTGACCCCATTCACCGCCACAAATCCGTCGAAAGATTTCTTCACTTTTTCAACGGTCAATATCATTTGTTTCCCCTGGTAAAGACTCGTCTACTTTTTAGAAACCCCACGATTCCTCCGGGGAAGAAGAAGAGAAGCAGAGCCAATATGGTTCCCAAAATGAGCGGCCAGTATTGAGTGAAAGAGGTAACCTGCATCCTCAGGTAGAGCAAGATTGCTGCCCCAACAAAGGGCCCGAAAAAGTTATAAATCCCACCCAGGAGGGTCATGATGAGCACTTCGGCCGACTGGGGCCAGAAAATAAAATCCGGGAAGATGCTGTGATTGAAGATTCCAAAGAGCGCCCCGGCAATCGCCGCAAAGAAGCCCGAGATCATAAAGGCGATAAGCTGAAATAATTTTACATTGATCCCGATAAATTCCGTCCGTTCCGGATTTTCCCGGATTGTCGTCAGGATCCTGCCAAAGGGGGAGTTGACCAATTTTCGCAGGAGGTAAAAAGAGAGGGCCACCACAACCAAGGTGAAATAGAAAAATCGGGTCGGGGAATCCAGGTGTTCGGGAAAGTTGACCCCTATGAGGCCTGTATCTCCGCCGGTGAGGGAGTTCCATTTGAAGGCAATCGCCCACACAATCTGGGAGAAGGCCAAAGTAAGCATGGCAAAATAAATCTTGGTCAGCTGGATGCAGAAAAAACCGATGACCATAGCGGCGATCGCCCCGAAGACTGCGGCAGCCCCAAAGGCAATGGGAAAGGCGACCGAGGCTTTTTTCATCAGCAGGGCACAGGTGTATGCCCCGATCCCGAAATAGGCCGCCTGGCCAAAGGATACCAGTCCCGTGTAGCCTAACAGAAGGTTCAGGCTGACTGCAAACAGCCCCATAATCAGAATATCTGTCCCCAGGAAAATATAGAAGCGGGACTCGCTTAAGGGCAGGAAAGCCAGAAGCAGGATGAGGATAACAAGGAACCAGTTTTCTTTGGACATCTTATTATATTACCGTTGCATGGGTTTTCCCAAAAGCCCCCAGGGGCGAAGGATCAAGACCACCGCCATCAGGATGTAGATAAAAACCATCGAAAACCGGGGGAGTACCAGAATACCGAAAGAAACCACCTGGCCCAGGATGAGCGCTCCCAGCAACGTTCCCCAAAAGCTTCCCAAGCCGCCAATGACGACGACGATGAAGGCATCGATGATAATCTCTACATCCATCCCCGGGACAATGGCCGCGATGGGGGAAACCAGGGCTCCGCCTAAGCCCGCCAACCAGGCCCCAATGGTGAAAACAACCGTAAAAAGCCAGTTCACGTTGACACCCAAGGATCCAAGCATTTCCCGGTCGAGGGCTGCAGCCCGGATGATCCTCCCCCATCGGGTGCGGTACAAGATCAACCAGAAGAGAAGGGCGATGCTCGGCCCGAGGAGGATGACGAAGATGTTATACTCGGGGAAATACTGATCGAGAATCAGAACTGCCCCTTTGAGGAGGGCCGGCCGGGAGACAGAAAGTTGTTCCGTGCCCCAAACGATTCTGGCGAAGTCGCTGATAATTAGAACCAAGGCGTAAGTAAACAGAAGTTGATTCAGTTCCTCGCGGACATAGAGCCAGCTTAAGAAAAATCTCTCGATGATTCCTCCGATGATGGCTACGGAGAGAGACGCGAAGATGATGGCCCACCAGAATTGGCCAGGGCTGTTGATAAAATGAGAAACGAAATAGTAGGTCAGGTAGGCTCCCAACATATAAAGGGAACCGTGGGCAAAATTCAGGACCCGGAGGATCCCGAAGATCAGCGAGAGGCCCGAGGCGATGAGAAAAAGGAACATCGCCAGGGTGAGGCCGTTCAGACACTGGATGAGAAGGAACGCGGGATCAGGAAGTTGCATTCTTTAGCCAAAGCGGTGGTTGGGAAAAATCCTCAGATCCAGGGAATGAGTCCCGGATGCCCGCTCACATTCCAGGGGGACCTGCGGGCAGGCATCCAGCAGCCCTCAGGGGTTAATCCATCAGGTTATCCGCAGGGATATACTCCACCGGCCGCAAAATGGGGAATGGATATTCCGGGACTTTTGCCGTGGTTCCCCAGACCTGACCTCGGGTGGCCTGGTGATCCTTGGCGCGCATCGTCTGTTTTCCAATCGGAGTGTTAATTATTAAACCCTCCAGGGCCTTGATGACCTTCTTTGTATCCGTGGACTTGGCCTTTTTGATCGCCTCGGCCAGGAAATAGATCGAGTTATAACCTGTAATGGCCCAACTCGGAGGATATTCCTGTTTGGTATAGGCCTTCAGGCGCTCCACGTAGGATTTATGCTCGGGCGTGTCGGGATAGTAGAACACATCATAGGCATTCGTCGTAATCCCGAGAGGCAAGTCATCTTTCAAAGAAATCGCAGTTTCCGGCGATCCTCCCTCTCCGGCGGCTACCACCTTCACTTTTTCAAAGAAACCGTAAGGTTTAGCCTGTTTGGCAAAAGTGACGAAGTGACCACCCCAGAGGGACAAAAAGGCCGCGTCGGGTTTTGCTGCCATGCAGGCGCTGATGAAGGGAGTGTAATCCGCCTCTCCCAATTTCGGCCACCCCTGACCCACAATTTTTACCTCCGGTTTGATCTTCTTGATCCATTCCACGAAGGCCTTGGTGACCATCTGGCCATACTCGTAATCCGGCCCAATGGTATAGATTTGTTTCCAGGGGTGCTTGGCCATGAAAACCGCCGCACTTCTCCCTTCGGTATTCGTGTTTGCCGCAGCCCGGAACACATAGGGGTGAAGCTTGTCCGGGTCGGTCATGGCCGTGGATTTGGAGATGGGGGCAATGTAAAGGATCTTCTCTGTCTTGGCAACCTCGGAGAGGGCCAAGCCCTGGGAGGCGGTAAGCCCTCCGACTAGGAATGCTACCTTATCTTTCAAAATGAGCTCTTTGGCCACCCGGGTAGCTTCTTCCGGAGTTCCCTTGCAATCGCGGATAACCAGTTCCAGGGGTCGACCCAGGACCCCTCCTTTCTCATTGATCTCCTTCACGGCAAACTGGGCTCCAACCATGGAAGGCTGGCCGAAGAGAGCCCCACCCCCCGACAGGATCATCGGAAACCCTACGAGAATGGGCTTCTTTTGGGCGCCAGCGGGTTGGGGGAATAAGAAAGCCACGGTGATTAAACTAAGAACTATCCAGAGTTTTAAAGATCGTCGCATATCCATCCTCCTTTCGAAAAAAATTGTTGGCAAAAATAGTCTTCTGCCCTGGTCAAGAATTTTTCCTCTCCTGTTTTTATCCCCCCTTTCCTCGCTGGCATTTTACTCTATGCTCCCTCTTCTCCATACCCCAGCTTTTTATAAAAATCGAAAGCGGTCCTTTTTGACAGGTTTGTATGGAGTAGGGTTTAATTTCTCCTCAACTCTATTTCCGAAAAAAAGCATTGTCAAGACCTTTCTCAGCCTTGCTCTCCTGCCCCCACCTTTCCTCCGCAGAATGAGAGCCAAAAAAGGGATATTGACCTTCTGAAACGGCAGAAGTGAGGCTCCCAGCCATGCAAGAACAGCGGCCTCTTTTGCCCAGCGAAGCGCCTCCTCGCCCGGACCCAGCGCCGGATGATCCTCCCAGGCCCGGGGGTTCAGGGCGCTTCGCTTGGCATCATGAAGCGTTGGTCCTTCCATGGATGGAGGCGGGAAAAGACACCCCGCCTCATTCTGCGGGGGCCCGGCTGGACCCTATGCGAGAGGCTTCCTCCCGGCCGATGCTGCCCGCGCTCATCGCCCGGAAACCCCGGACCACGAATAAGGATTCTTTAAAAGTGAAGGGGGGCAAGACTCTTTTGCTGACTGTCGATCCCTTTCAATCAATGACCATCTTTTGTTATCGAGGCTGGCCTCGCCAATCCCTCTTTTGGCGACCGACGGGCAACATGGCCAGCGTAAGGGGAAAAACGACCCGGCAAAAGAAATTTTTTTTAAGCTTTTCTATTTGACCCCTGACCCCCGTTCCAATATACTTCCAATATATCGCCGTGATGATCGATTTCATTTTGGCCATTGGGGTTCTTTTTTCGGCACTTCTGGGCTGCTTGCTTTGTATTCCCTTCCATTTCGTGGCTGAGGGGGCCTGGGCGCGGAAGACTTCGGCGGCCGTGGGCGTTCATTGGCTGTTCCACTTATTGCGCTTGCGCTATGACTTAATTTCCCGGAAGGGCGAGCTTTCCTTTAAGAATCAAAGACTTTACAGATGGGAAAACAGGCTGGCGCCGGAGTGCTTCAAACTTCTTTCCAATCTGCCCGTGTTCTTGAAGAACTGGAAGAAGGTCAGGCCTTCTTTGAAAATCAGCGGCGGAGTGCGGAGCATCATCGGCCTGGAAGACCCTGCGGATACAGGAATGGTTTTTGGGATTCTTTCAGGCATGGCCATGGCTTTGCCTCTTCCTTTGGTCTTTCGTCCGGATTTCGAGCGGGCACGGTTTGAACTGGAATGGGATATGGATATCCGGGTCAGGATGGCCAGCCTTATTTTACCCTTTTTAGGGACAGTGACTTCCCGCAGGGGCTGGGGAATCCTGAGGAATTTTTAGGAAGGAGGAAGACGATGGAACACGTGAAAGAATTGATCGAAACCATGGCCGCGAAGTTGGATGAATTCGTCAAAACAAAAACCGTGGTCGGTGAGCCCTTCGAAGTTCATGGGAAAACTTTGATCCCTTTGATCAGGGTCAGCCTGGGCATCGGGGGGGGCGGTTTCATGGCCCATGGCGAAGGGGGGGCGAAAGTAAAAGCTGAAGGAAAGGGGGAAGGCAAAGGGGGCGGCACCTGTGCCGGGATGCGGATCTCGCCTCTGGCCATCCTTTGCGTGGACGAAAAAGGCGTATCCGTCTTCGGGGTCAGCGAATTTAAGGGGTCGGTGGAGAAGATGACGGATTTAGTGCCCAGCGTGATCGATAAAATTCTCCAGGCGGTGCGTAAAAAATCTCCCGCGGAAGAAAAAGGATGACGGTTTGCCCCAGAGGTCACACCGCGGCATAGCCGCAACCAAAAAAAATCACCCCCTCCATACCCTCCCCCCTCAGAGGGGGAGGGAGAGGGTGGGGGGGATGCTTAATAAAATTTAAAGAATTTGAACGTTAGTAGTACAGAGAGCACAGAGTTAAAAAGCAATTGGTGAATCTATTAATTTAGCAGGTTGCTGAAAAAGGCGGCTTTTCGCTGCTCAGGATATTTTTTTCGACAGCGCTAAGGACTCGCTCCGCTGAAAAATCACAGATTTTTCGGGCGCTACGCTTCACCAAGCGCTGTTACCGGGAAAAATATAATTCGCGCTCAAAGCCCCCTTTTTCAGTTTTACAGCATCCTGTTAGAGCATACTGCAGCGAGTCATGAATCAACAAATCATTCTCCGTGATCTCTGTCTTAAAAAGAATTTAAGAATATCCCGGGAGGAAGGGCAGTATGATTCAGGGAAAAATCAGGAGGCCAAAGAATGACGCTGGCGTTTATGAGGAATAAAGTGGTAGAGGTCGAGCCATTGGTCGACGGGAATCTATCTGTATCGTGGTGGCTTGTAGATACCCTGATGGAAGCCGGGGTGCGGACGAAATTCCGGCTACCGGATTTGGAAATCATGGACACAGAGGCCCGGGTGGGTCGCTCTCCTCACCCGGAATGCGCTTCGGCCACGGCATTAGTTCAGAAAGTGGTAGGTGTGAGGGTGGGTCCCGGACTCCGCAAGATTGTCCGGGGCCTTATGGGCGGCCCTCCTGGATGCGAGGAGTTGGCCGAAGGAGTGCTGGAGTGTTGCAACGCCGTGATCCTGCACTTTACAGTTCCCCAGATTCAGACGAAGGAGAAGATGAGCGAAGAGGAGCAGCGGGAGAGGTACCGGACAATGCTCCGCTATAATCCCAGACTGGTGCGAAGCTGTATTGCCTTTGCAGACGACAGTCCCCTTATGCAGGGACTTGACCTTTAGCCTCTCCCCTTCCCCCCTCCCTCACGATGGGGGAGGCTGGGAGGGGGTGAAAAGAAGAAAGAAAAAATGATCACCTTCAGCCGAACCCTCCTGGTGGGGGCTGAGTTCCTGGATGGCCAGACTTTGCGGTTTCATGGAATCCTCGAGGATCACATTTATGCCCTGGAAATTCAGATGGACGTCCGTATCCCTGACGGAATCGTCCTGGCGATCCAGGGCTGGATGAAGCGATACACCACGCCTGTTTGCCCCAAGGCTGTGGACGTGCTCCAGGAAGCAGTGGGCATGTCGCTTCGGGAAGAGGGATGGATCTCCCGGTTGAATCGAGAGATCGGGACCAAGGGATGCCAGCACTTTGCCGAAATCCTCATCGAGTGTGGTCGATGCCTGGACCCGGCCCGCATGGCCCATGCCGTGGGTGAGGCTCTCAAGGCAGACCCGACGACAACTTCTTTCCAGGTGGCCAGCTCCTGGGCGGAGGAGCACCCAGAGGTCCAGGGCTCCTGCTTGGCCCGGCCCGCGAGGGGGGATAAGCATGCGCCTTGACCTGCACATCCACACCCGACCGCGCTCCTCATGCAGTACGATCGATCCCAAAGAGCTGGTCCTGGAGGCCCGCCGGGTAGGGCTGGACGGCCTTTGCCTTACCGAGCACAATCGCCTCTGGAATCGCAGTGAAATAGAAGAGCTGGCAAAGGAAGGAGGAATCTGCATTTTTCGCGGGAACGAAATCACCACCAACCAGGGAGACGTCCTGGTCTTCGGATACGAAGAGGAGGTTCCGGGGGTGGTGATGATCCAGGAACTCCGCAAGAAGGTACAGGCTGTGGGAGGCTTGATGATTGCAGCCCATCCTTTCCGGGGTTTTCTTCTCTTTGGCATTACCCAGCTGCAAATGGACGTGGACCAGGCCTGCCGGCGAACGATCTTTCAGTACGTGGATGGGGTGGAGATTGGCAACTGCAAGGTCACCGATACCGAAAACGAGATGGCCCTGCGGGTGTCTGAACGGCTGGGTCTTCTGGCCTTGGCCGGAAGCGATGCCCACCGACTCGATGAGGTGGGCCGGTGCATGAACATTCTGGAGCGAGAGGTCCACAGCGAGCAGGAATTGATTGAGGAGCTTCGGGCCGGGCGGTTTACCACCAACTGGCGGAGATCCTGAGGGAGAAAAAAGAATGAGGACAAGTCGAGACTGGGGGAAGCTGGTTCGCAGGATGGAACTTCTGATGAGATTGAAAACATTCCCCGTAGCCTTCAAGCTCCTAAAAAAGAAGGAGGCTCTTCCGGAGGTTCCTTTTCTTCGAAGGATGACCCATAAGGTCACTCTCTGCCAGCTCATTACTATTGTCAGGACTTTCGACTGGACAGTGGGGGCAGAAATCGGCGATTTCATCTCGCCCATGTGCCCCTCCATCGTGGGACTTACCGACATCCCCGACATCGTCAGGGAAGGAACATTTCGAAGCATCATCTGGACGAAAACCCGGCAGGACGGCAAAAAGTATGAAAATTCTATCCCCCGCCTTCCGACTGGCCAATACGGAGCAGTTCTTCTGGCACCTCTGGTCTACAACCCCTTTGATCCCGACATCGTTTTGATCTATGCCAATCCAGCCCAGATGATGCTCCTCATCAACGGGCTGCAATTTGAGGATTATGAGGTCATGGAATTTTACTGCGTGGGAGAGTCATCCTGCTCCGATGCCATTGCGAGATGTTACCTGAGGGGGAAACCCTCCTTGACCATTCCTTGTTACGGAGAGCGCCGCTACGGCCATGCCCAGGACGATGAGCTGGTCATGGCCCTTCCGGCGGAGATGATAGAGAAGGCCCTCCGGGGGATAGAGGCTCTCTACAGGAGGGGAATCCGTTACCCGATCAGCCATGCCGGTGCAGAACTGGATGTGGCCCGGGCCTTCCCGATGTCCTATTCCGGCATGGAGGAACTGGGCGATATCCGGGGAAAAGACAACCGGCTCCTTCTGGGGGTGACCGGAGGAGTGGGCAGTGGCAAGACCACAGTCGCCCATATGCTGGAAGAGCTGGGGGCAGCGACGATTGATTTCGACGTGCTGAGCCGGCTGGTGGTGGAGCCGGGGAAACCGGCCTGGAAAGAGATCGTGGCCTACTTCGGAGAGCAGGTTCTGCTGGAAGACAAGAGCCTGAATCGGAAAAAGCTGGCAGAGATCGTATTCCGGGACATAGAAAAGAGAAAAAAACTCGAGAGTTTCATCCATCCGAGGGTGCATGAAGAATTTGTGAGACTTGTGAAGGAATACGCGGCCAAAGATCCAAACGTCATTATTCAGGCGGTCGTTCCCCTCCTGCTGGAGCTGAACCTGCAGTATCTTTTTCACAAGCTGCTGGTCGTCTACATCCCCGAAGAGGTGCAGATAGAGCGCCTGATGGAGCGCGACCGGATCTCTCGGGAGATGGCCGCCGATATGCTAAGGTCGCAGTGGCCCATTGAAGAGAAGAAAGGGTATGCTGATTTCATCGTGGACAATTCTGGGCCCTTAGAGGAGACCCGAAGGCAGGTAAAGGAGATCTGGGAGAAGCTAAGAAAGATCCAGAAGGAGCAACCTTCCTGAGATTTTCAAAGATATAGATGACCTATCCGTTATAATCCCTGAAAGATCCTCGCTTTCAAAGCATCCTTTGCTTTTTTAAGAGACTTTCGGAAAACACTTGACATGCTAAAATGCATAATGTATAAATTATACAAAAAGGGCCATCGGCGAACGGGAAAATGCAAAGAATACATCCTGCCAATCTCTCTTTAGGAAACCAGGCCTACCATGAGCTGAAACGGATCATCCTGGAGCGCCAGGTTCCCCCGGGAGGAAAGTTAAACGAAGGCGAGCTGGCCGCCGCCCTGGGCATCAGCCGCACGCCCGTGCGCGAGGCCATCAACCGCCTGGAGAAAGAGGGCTTGGTTGAGATCTTTCCCCAGCGCGGCGCCTTCGTCGTTCAGTTTACTGAAAAAGACATCTTCGAGCTTTTTTTGATCCGCGAGAATTTGGAGGGCTTGGCCGTTCACTTAGCGGCGGGGAAGATAAATGAAAACGATCTGAGTGGCCTGGAATCCTGCGTCCAAGGGTTTCAAGAACCCTTCAAAAAAAACGACATCCAGCGGTACGCCCGAGAAGATTTTAAATTTCACCAAACCATCATCTTGATCTCCGGAGCCCGCCGGCTCATCAACTTAATCTCCACCCTGCATGATTACATCCGCATGTTTCGCCTGACCACCGTGGGTTTATCCGGGCGCATGAAAGTTTCTCTGAGCGAACATCTGTGCATCATCGAGGCTTTGCGCCAAAAAGACCCGGATGAGGCTGAAAGGAGGATGAGGGAACACATCCGCAATGTACGGGATGGGGTGATGGCCAATATCAATTTTTTCTTGAATGGGGGAGAAAAAGGATCTCCCAGGATAAAGGAGGAAAGGGTATGGCGAAGTTCAGCTACAAACTCATCGAAGACACGGCCAAAGAGCTTTACATTCGGGCTTTAAAAATTTTGCCCCCCGATGTGCGCCAGGCCCTGAAAAAGGCTTTTGACCGGGAGACCCAGGCTACGGCCAAGGAGATCTTCAGGACAATCTTGGCCAACGTGGAGGTGGCCGATCGGCAAAACGTTCTCATCTGCCAGGACACGGGACTGCCCATTTACATGGTCAAGATGGGAAGCAAATTCCCGGTGGACGGCGCCCGCGTGGCCGTGGCCCTCAAGGAGGGTGCCAAGCGGGCCACCTTAGAACATCCTTTCCGTGGCAGCTCCACCCACCCCATCACCCGGGTCAATCCCCAGACCAGCGTGGGGGAAGGGCTGCCCGTCGTCTACTGGGACTTCGTGCCCGAAAACGACTTTCTGGAGATCCTCATGATCCCCAAAGGGTCCGGTTCTGAGAACATGAGTGCCATGAAGATGTTCACGCCGGCTGACGGAGTGGCCGCGGTGAAGAAGTTCGTCATCGATACCGTGCTGCAATCCGGCTCCAACCCCTGCCCCCCGGGGGTCATCGGAGTGGGGATTGGCGGAACGGCTGACCTGGTGAGTAAACTGGCCAAGGAAGCCATTGCCCGGCC
>Ga0315280_10002191_pt1 | contig 31950 bp, 20 predicted proteins | sample YL17G06_40_MG_FD_203697 | JGI IMG/M metagenome (GOLD analysis project Ga0315280, IMG submission 203697) | Sediment microbial communities from Yellowstone Lake, YNP, Wyoming, USA - YL17G06_40 | ecosystem: Environmental > Aquatic > Freshwater > Lake > Sediment | place: USA: Wyoming | collected... | reverse complement strand
ACGGGTTGATGTGGTCGCTGAATGATTGGAAGGCTGTTTTCGTGGCTGTGGGGCTTATCGGTGTTTTAGGTTTCAGTCTGTTCAGCGTCGTGCTGTTTGCGCGTGGCCCTCCCGGCGAGGTTTTTTCGGAGTTGTATGCTTTGGGTCCTGGGCATATGGCCGAGGGGTATCCGTTTAACGTTTCTGAGGGTGGGTCTTACATGGTTTATCTGGGCGTTGGGAACCATATGGGCGGTAGCGTTTATTATGAGGTTTGTGTGAAGTTTAGGAATTCTACTGAGTCTTTGCCTAATGCTACTAGTGGTGAGTCTAGTTCTTTGCCTGCTTTGTATCGGTATCGTGTGTTTTTGGGGGATGGAGGTGTTTGGGAGGCGCCTTTGAATTTTTCGTTGTTGAATGTTGCGTTTGATGGTAACGTGTCTTCGGTTGGCAGGCTTGATGTCGATGGCGTTGTTTCTGATGTTAACAAAGTGGCGTCGTGGGATAATGAGACGAAGGGGTTTTATTATCAGGTTTTTGTTGAGTTGTGGCGGTATAACGTGACGACGAGCCGTTTTGGGTTTGATAACAGGTTTGTTAGTCTTTGGTTGAATGTGACGCAAAGCTTTTAAGGTGAAATCTCTGCAGAATAGAGGTTTGCTATAGAGGTAGATTCCTTCATCGTTTAAATGAGTCGCCGAGAACGCATTGGTTAGGCTATTTGCGTAAGTAAAAGTTGTTCGGTGAACGTAATGCTTGGAGAAGGCTCTCGCAGTTCGATTATGGCGATCATTCCCGCTCTTAATGAGGAAGAGGGCATTGGGCTTACGATTGAAGAGCTACGGCACTATTTGGATAACGCGCGTGTTTTGGTTGTTGACGGACGCAGCGTTGATCGGACCGTTGAGATTGCGAAGGGTTTGGATGCCGACGTGATCTTCCAAGAAGGCAAGGGCAAAGGAGATGCGATTGCCACCGCGATTCGAGAGGTCAACTGTGACTTAGATTATGTGGTGTTGACAGACGCGGATTATACGTATCCTGCTGAGTATGTTCCGAAAATGATCAAGATTCTTGAGGAGAATCCTGAGATCGGTATGGTGTGCGGTAACAGGTTCGATCAGCACTTTCATCTTGGAGAGGCAACGCACAACATGTTCTACGTTGGGAACAGGCTTCTGGCTTTTACGCACACAATGCTCAATGGTGTGGCATTGCGTGATCCTTTGACGGGTCTGAGGGTTTTACGTTGGGAGATACTCAAGGGATGGGCACCCAAATCTAAAGGTTTTGACATAGAGGTTGAGTTGAACCATCGTGTTGAGAGACAGGGATATGGCATCCAGGAGATCTCGATTCCCTATCGCCCAAGGCTTGGAGAGAAGAAACTGAAGATGAGGCATGGTCTCTCGATTGCTACACGAATCGTGTTGGAAGCCACTTATTGATCGTCGGAGCATTTTGCGCTTTTGCGGCTAGTCTTTATGGGTGCTATGTGCGGTTCTTGACGATTTTCGCATGTCCCATAACGTTGTTAGTTGCAGTATGTAATCTTGCAAAGTCCGCTTCGCAACGTTTGCCACCATGGATTCACTTTTAGCCCAAACTCGTTTGTCAAGAAGCCTTAAGTTTTGCCATTATAAAATGGTGGGCAAAACAAAACGAGGCTTGTGGGCTATGGTACGGCGATTGGTGAGTAAGAAGACTCGGTTTCGTTCGAGAACACAAACAACAAGGATGCTTGGAATTGTAAAGATCCCCAAGCGGGAACTCTGCGCTATTTCGATATTCTGCATCATAGTCAGCTCGATGGCGTTTATTGGTTCCGTCAGTGGTCAGCTCCAGGCAAATGTGACCGTCAATTCTGGAAATGCTGTAGGCACTAACAAGCTTTCTTTGGGTTTCGTGTTGGCGAGTGATTGGAGAACTTGGCGTGATCGTCCAGCCATGGAGCAGCTGGCCAAAGACGCCAATTTTAAACTGGTTCGGGTATACAGCACGCTGATTGAGCCTTGCACCGGATGGAATGAAGCGTCCATGACTGGCACATTCAATTGGGCTGAGATTGACTTACTTATGCAAAGGATCTTTGAAGTTGGCGCTGAACCTCTGATTTGCTTAGGATTCGCAACCGCTTCCGGATTATCAAACTTGCCGTCCGGAATGAAGATTGCGCCGGCCACAGGCTTGCCATACCCTAACAGCTTTGCTGCTTACTGTAGGGAGTGGGTGAAACATTTCAAACAGAAAGGCAGACCCGTTCGATTCTACGAAATAGTTAATGAACCATGGATATACTTTGGCTGGAATGATTATGCTAAGATGGCCAACTTCAAAGGGTTGTTCAATGCGGCTTCACAAGCCATGAAGCTGGAGAACCCAAGCATCATGATCAGTTTCGATGGCACAAACAGAAAACCTGTATTGAACTACTGGTTGGCAAATGGAGGTGCCGAACTTGGCTTCATTTCCTTCCACAAGTATGACTCTAATGTGGTAGGGCGCTTTTCAGATTATCAAATGTTCCTTCGTGCGGAGACATTTCAAGTGATGACTGATCCAGGTGGCCCAGACAATGGATACTACGGAATACGAGATAGCCGACAGAAATACTACAGTGCACGAGGCAAGCAGATTCCAGTGATATTATCTGAGACCAACTTCAATAGCGCATGGGTAACTGGTTCAGATCCAAAGATACAGCAGATGGCAGGTGCTGTATGGACGGCGCTTCTGTTGAGGATAGAAGTCCTAGAAGGGTTGGACTATAACACTTACTTTACATTTTCAAGCAGCAAATCATGGGAAATCGCACACAAATCATCTGGGGGTTTCGGCCTAGGCATGGTCAACCTTGACGACAACCAGCCATGGAATCCTTACTACGTTCAGAAATTGATCGGAAGAAATATGGCGGTGGGCGATCAAATCGTGGAAACGACGAGTTCCTCACCTGACGTAGAATCTCTTGCATGGATTCATGGAGGCAAGGTGAACGCTCTGGTGGTCTGCAAGAATGATAGCGCACGCTCTCTTGGGCTCAGGGTGTACGGTTTGCAGGGTATTCTGGACTATTCGAAGATTGACAATGCCGTTTCCTGGCAGTATCCCCGAATACAGACTGGGACTATCGACTCTGCTGCCACACTAACAATCAATGGATACACCGTCATCCTCCTACAAGGTGAAGCCTCCTCGTCTGCTCCAACCGTTTTCAGTGATGGTTTCGAGTCCGGAAAATTCACCGCTTGGGATGGCACCAGCACATCCCCGGATGAAGCAGCAAGCATTTCCAGCACGCTCCGACGTCAGGGCACTTACAGTGCGACATTCGCTACCAACGGAAACACTGCCTTTGAGGGAGCTTATTGCTACAAGACCCTATCGCCTCAATCTGAGCTCTATGCCACTGGGTACTTCTATGTTACACAATCTGGAATCGGAACTGAAGACAACCGCTTCTACCTAATCCGGTTCAAGGCCAACGGAAATAACGTGGCCTACGCTGGTTGGCGAATGGTTGGGGGCATGACAAAATGGAGCCTCATAATCAGAGATGGAACAGGGTATGTAGTGGCCTCTTCCAGTTCAAATCCCACGTTAAACCAGTGGTACAGTGTCCAGCTTCACTGGGTTCAAGACAGCACCAAAGGCTATGGAGAGCTATATGTAGATGGCGTGTTGGTCTGTTCTATTTCAGGCAGAAACACCGCTAATTTCGGCAGTGTGAATATGGTGCGCTTCGGATTGGCTGAGGTTTTCAACTGCCGTCCTACAACCGTGTACTGCGACGACTGCAAAATAGCAAAGACGCGGTAGACGGGAACTCTATTGTAAGTCAGTGTGACGGAGCCAAACGGAAGCAAAATCCGCTTGGTAAGCTTGAATTACACTTAACTGTAACGGCGCGCAAGGGGCATGTTTATTGAAAAATGATACAGTCCTCCTCGACGTAATCTCAAGCTCAGAACAGCTGCTTGAAATCGAACACAAATGGAATAGCTTCATCAAAAAGTACAGTCCAAACCCGTTTTTTCTAGCTGGATTTGTCACGGAATTCCTGAATTACTTCGAACTGCGGGGTTGGACTCCAATGGTACTAGTTTTTTCAGTCAATAGTACCCTAGTAGGCGTGGCTCCACTTATTATTAGAAAAAGACTAGGCATCCACATCGCCCAAGTCCCGTTCACTCATCCTGGGTTCTCTCCAGATTTTGTTTTTGACGATGAATATCGAGAAGACTGTATTCCCAAAGTCTTCAATTACTTGTTTGAAACATTGCATTGTAAATTGATTTATGTGACTTTTCCAGCTAATTCGCCCACTCTAAGAATCTTGAATCAGAACAACTGCTGCAAAGGTGCTCAGGTCTCCTTGTTGCCGGAGATGGGGCGAAGCGTTCTTTTCATTGAAGGCACTTGGGACGAATTTGTAAAATCCAGAGGGAAAAAATTCAGACAAGACTGTAGGCGAACAGAGAAATATCTTGATGCCGCTGGCGCATGGCATGTTACATGTCTGGGGCGGGAAGATGGTGATTCAAACGCTTTCGGGAGAATTCTTGAAGTGGAGCGTCTTAGCTGGAAACAATCATGGCGTGCCGAGATGGGAAAGGAGGTGGATCAGGATCTCCTAATGCTCTGGGAAGGGGCGCGTCGAACAGCCGAAGAAGAATCGGATTTCAGATGGCATGTTTGGATCTTGGAACTTGGCGGGCAGCCACTAGCATACGCCCTTTTTTTCCTGTTCAAGGACTGGTGTTTTGTTGCCAAGACCTCTTATGACGAGCGGTACAGAAGACTTTCTCTAGGAGTATATTTGATAAATGCGGCAGTTCGCGAACTTCTGGATGAACACAATCTAAGAAGGTTTGATTTTCTCACTAATCTTCCCGTCATCAAGACCTGGACTTCTTTGTGCTGGCCCCGAGTCACCGTCGTCATGTCACGCGGACCTCTATCGGGAATAGTCAAGATTGCCTCTTCAACCAAGAAGATTAAAAGACTTAGGTTCATTTTCGCTTCCTTACAGCACCGTCTACTCACACGTACTGTCTAGCGCGAGTACCGCCGTAGGAGAAACAGTGTAGTTGACCAATAACCAAGTGTGTCTGAAACTTGTGGAGAAGACAAAGAAGGTAGATGAGAAATGGACAAGCCTGTATTGATGATCGCAGGGACGAGACCCGAAGCCATAAAATTGTGTCTATTGTTCAAATGGTTCAGAAGGTTGAATGTTGACATCAAATTCGTCTGGAGCGGGCAGCACTATGATTATGAACTCAGCAAAGTCTTCTTTGAGGAACTTGGGCTTCCTGATCCTGACCTGAATTTAGATGTGGGAAGTGGAAGCCATTCAGTCCAGACCGCGAAGGTGATGCTGGGGGTTGAAGCAGCAATCAAGAATTTTGAACCGCTGGCACTGATAGCTGAAGGCGACACAAACAGCGTGGCGGCCACTGCGCTCGCTTCTGCAAAAGCTCAAGTGCCATTTGCTCACGTTGAAGCAGGACTGAGAAGCTATGATAGAACAATGCCTGAAGAAATAAATCGAATAATTGCTGATTCTTGTTCAGAACTTCTGTTTGCACCAACAGTTCTAGCAGTGTCGAATCTTGCGCACGAAGGAATTCCAGCCAGGAAAATAGTTCTGACGGGTAACCCTATTGTGGATGTGGTAAACGAGTACAGAAGGACGGCACTTAAACGGGGGAGAGAGTTGCTCGAGAAGTTGAATATTCGTCCGGATCAATACTTACTAGTAACATTGCATAGGCAAGAAAACACTGATAATCCTAGTAGTTTGCTAAACATAGTCAAAGCAATCTTGCATTTAGGCAAGAAATGTAAGGTAGTTTTTCCAGTTCACCCAAGAACCATGAACAAGTTGAAAGAGATTGGGCTTCTGAGCAGGCTCCAGAAACAGAAACTGACTTTGCTCTCACCTCTTGGTTACTTTGAATTTCTTGGGCTCATGTTACATGGTTCAGCTGTATTGACGGACAGTGGAGGAGTTCAGGAAGAGGCATACACACTGCATGTGCCAACAGTGACCTTGAGAAATAATACCGAACGACCAGAAACTACTCTTCACGGAACAAACGTCCTTGCTGGTACAGAATCAAAAAACATAGTTAGGCTCACTGAGATCCAGCTGCGGAGAGCTGAAGAAATAAGAACAAAATCAAGAAAAAATCCTAATCCCCTCGGAAACGGAAACGCAAGCAGAAGAATAGTGTTTCATCTGAAGAACGCACTTGAAAAAGGGCTCAAAGTTGAAACAAGCGATACTAGGAAAAACCCGTATGTTGTCTACAGGATTGTAGCGAACAGAAGAGCCCAAATAGAAAGGCTTGGCAAAGGTACTGAAATAATAACCGCCTATGACGCGAATGGATATTCATCGTGCTTGAAATGTCTCAGACGTCAAAACCGAGCAGTCAGATTGCTTGTCAGAACACCGATGCGGGAAGTACACTCACGGACCATTCGCGCGAGCTAATTGACATACCGTGAAACCTCCCATTGGTCATTGCTGCTAAGCGGTGCAACGGATGATAACCTCAACGCTTTTTTTCTCAAATCCATCGGGAATGTGTGCCTTAAGAGAGACCTATGATCTGTTCCTTGACAATTGGAACGATAACCCTTTCCTGCTTAGTGGTTTTCTCACGCAGTTTATGGACACATGTCGTGGAAAAGGGTGGAGCCCACTGGTTATGGTACTCAAAGCCGAAAATAGAATCATCGGTGTGGCTCCTTTGGCGATTAGAGAGCGATATGGAATCCGGTTTGCGAAACCTCTCATCAAGTCTTGGTTTTCACGAGATTTCATCATAGAAGATAATTTGAATGATGTATTCATGCAGCACCTTCTTGATTTCTTGTTCAGAACCCTTGGTTGTCAAATTGCTTCGCTCGACTTTCAGTCGGATTCCAAGAATCTGGAAACGCTCGAGAAGTTGTGTAGAACCGGGAGAATTCACGTACTTAGAAACAGCGAGATGGGCCACGACGTCCTGTCGATAAGCCATTCGTGGGAAGAATACCAAAGGCTTAGGGGAAAGAACTTCAGAAGAGAACTTCGAAGATTGGATAGAGACTTGACTCGAGCTGGTGAATGGAGAATAGTCAGTACGAACGGTGAAAACGATAGATTCGACGTGCTCGACAGGATTCTCAATGTGGAGAAGAATAGTTGGAAGGAAGCTTGGCGGGCGCGCGCCTCAAGAAGCGTTGACGAGGATCTGCTTGCAGTCTGGAAAGGATCACGGATTGCCGCCAAGACCAATCATGACTTTGGTTCGAAGGTCTGGTTTTTGGAATTGAATGGGAAAGCCATTGCGTACAGTCTAGTACTCTACTACAAACAAAAGGGATTCTTTGTGAAGACTTCGTACGACAAACGGTTTGGCGAACTTTCTCCTGGAATATGCGTCTTGAGTGCAGTAGTTCACGACTTTTTTGCAAAACGCGAAAAGAGTTTTGTCGATTTTCTGACCCATCTTCCTTTTCAGGAACGGTGGAATCCTGTTTACCTTCCTCAAACCAGGGTCACGCTATGGAAAGAGACGTTGCTAAACAGGATTTTTTCCTTTGTTCTGCGCGCAGTATTCTCAAATCGTGCGAGGACTTTGCTTGAAATAGTCTCAAGAAGGCTGCAAATTCTAAACCCCCTTGAATAAGAATGTGTCAACTGTCTTCGTTTGGGAATGTTCATGAAAATCCGAGAAATCCACGAGTTCGAATCTGTAAAGGATGATTGGAACAATATCCTCCAGGCCTACCCAATTAACGACAACATCTTCTTGACATGGGAATGGTTGTCCGCTTGGTGGAAACACTTCCATAATGGGAAAAGGCTACTGATACTTCTTCTCGAAGAAAACGATCAGGTTCAAGCTATAGCTCCTCTTATGCTTTCCAAGATCAAACTACCGTTTGTCGGAATGATAAAGAAGATTGAGTTTCTTGGAACCCCCCATTCAGATTATCATGGTTTCATAGTTCGCAAAAGCGAACCAGAAACTCTTAGAACCGTCTTCAGGTATTTGAACGACAATTTCATTGATTGGGACTGGATAGAACTCATGGAAGTTCCTGAATCCACCCAAATTCCAGAATTCGCTAGAAGGATTATCGGCGAAATCTCTAACCTAAAAATCAAGGAGCGTGTATGCAACTTGTGCCCCTATCTTCCACTATCACCATCTTTCGATCTGTCCCAGACCAATATGTCTGGTCGGAGCAGGAGAAACCTGAATAGAAGTTATCGTAAGTTCAGGGAAAAATATACCGTGAACTTGCAGAGGTATGGGGAGGCTGGTTTTTCAGTTGAACAAGCCATGAAAACATTCTTTGCTTTACATCAAGAGAGATGGTCTATGGAAAACTCCCCTGGGATTTTCCGGACCGCAAGAGAAGAAACCATGAACTTCCATATGGACGTGGCGCACAGTTTTGCCGAGAAGGATTGGCTGGGAACCCACTTTCTGATGGCAAATGGCGAACCAGTCAGCGCTCTGTATTCTTTCGAGTACAACAGAAGAATGTTTTCATATCTGACAGGGTTCAACCCCGCATACGCTGACTATTCTGTCGGAAACCTGACCATAATGCTTTGTCTCGAAAAGATAGCCAAAAGAGGATTCAGAGAATTTGACTTCATGAGAGGCATCGAAGCATACAAGAGCCACTTTACAGAGAAATACAGAAGGAATTTCCAGATAAGACTTGTTCGACGCGATCTGTCTGCCTTTTTCTATGATTTCATATCATGGAATGATGTTACAAACAAAATGTACAATCGACTTTCTAGGACAAAGCTTTCACATGAGAGTGCTAGTTGACCACAGAGGCAACTTGTTGATATGGATTTGGAGAGGCGTTGCCACTGGCCTTAAAGGTTTTGCTTACCTTCGATTGCGAGGATTTCATCAACGATCGGTCAATATCTGTCTTAGACAACATTTTGCAGCTACTGCGAAGCTACAATCTTAGAGGTCTGTTCTTTCTTACAGGACATATTGCAGAGAAACTGAGCAGTTTTCCTAGACTGATAGATCTTGTGGAGAAACAAGAGGTAGGATACCATTCATCTTCTCACTCTGTGCGCCCAATAATCTTTGAATACGCAGATGTCAAGAAATTCGCGGACGCAATTCAAATTTCGTTGGAAAGAGAAACACGACATATCAATCCATTGACGGGAGAATTGGAAGAGAAAGCAGGGTTGGTCTTTCTTAGAAGCCTTTTTCCAACCAAGAAAATAGTCTCGTTTAGAGCTCCCGGCTTCTCATACTCTCCGCCGCACTTGGAAGCCATGAGAAGACTCGGGATAACTCATGATTTCTCTGCTAGTCTCTCATTAAGACCTATTTACTTCAAAGGTATCACTTTCTATCCCGCGTCTGTCCTTGTTAACGCAGCCAGGCGTCTTACGTACGCTTCGGTCTTTAAGAGATTCACAACTTCTCATTTTGCTGTCTTGACGTTCCATCCCTCCTATTTTGTGAATGCGGAAGACTGGGACAAAATCTACTACCGAGGAAACCCAAAAAGCCTCCAGAGCGTAAAGCCAAGAAGTCCGCAAGATACTCGGAGTCTTCTCAAAAGGTTCGAAATGCTTCTAAGACGACTCTCTTTCCTCGAGAGAGGAGGATTGTCCGATAATGAGCCCAGGCTTGAACGTGGCAGAGAACAGGTTTCTTTCACCAAGGAAACAGTGTTCAAGAGCTACGAAAAGAGTGCAAGGTGGGCCACGAGGAATTTTGGATGCACTCCTCGATTTATACTAGATCATTATCTTGAGTTCTTTTACCCACGATAGAAATGGAAAGAACACTGAAGTGTTGCACACTCTGGAACATTGTGGCAAATCATGCGTTGAAAAGGAATCAAACTATGATTCGAATCCTGCTTGTTCCCACAAGTGATTTTCTGGGGCATCCTTTCCCGCAGAGGCACAACCATATTTTTGAACGGCTCGGTAGACATGGTGACTTTGAGGTCCATGTAGTTCGATTCAAGCTTTTTGAAAGGGCCAGGTTACACACTGACTTGACCATCCATGAATTAGGAAGCCAGAGCTCAAAGGGTGTTGCACAGTATTATTTGGTGAATGCGCTTGACCATGCAAATCAGATCAGAAGAATCGTTAGGCAGGAAAAGATTGATCTTCTAGTTCTCTCAAACATTGCAGCTCCTTTTGCTTACACTTTCATGGACAGAATCTCAAGTCTGCATGCTCAAATAGTCGTGGATCTGCCTGACTATTTTCCTACCAGCGCCGCTGGCTACTTGTTTGATGTCAACAAAACATCAGGGAAAATGTTTGCGGGGCTGCTAGATCTGCCACTGCGATACATGATAAGACGTGCGAGCTTGGTCACTGTTGCCTCCCACGCTCTCGCAGGATATGCGAAAAACGCAGGAGCCTGCAAAGTCGCGCTCGTACCCAATGGGATTTCTGAAAACTTTTTCACCCTAGCAGACGGCGGCAAAATCCGCAAGAAACTTGGTTTTGCCGACGAAGACTTGATCATCGGTTACGTCGGAAGCATCGAGTTTTGGCTTGACATGAAATGTCTGATCGATGCGATTGCCAGAGTCAAAAAAAAGCTTCCAGCGAAACTTCTGATAATCGGCAAACAATTACAGACAAACTATTCGCGAATGGTGAGCCAATGGATCAACCGCGCCGGCATCGAAGAACAAACAACATGGCTAGATTTTGTACCACACCAGCAAGTCCCAGAATACATGGCTGGACTCAGCATAGGAGCAATTCCCTTTGATATTAACAACCCGACGGCCTTCTACGCGGCTCCCAACAAAATGTGGGAGTACCTGTCCCAGTCCAGACCAGTCATAGCAACACCAATCCCCGAGATAGTCAGAGATTCTGAAGCCGTTTTCCTTGCTTCAAATCCCGACGAATGGGTTTCTAGCATCGAACTCATAACCAGAGAGCCCGAGATAACAACAAGGAAAACTGAGATCGGCCGAAAAAAGGCACTGACCAGAACATGGGACAAATCCGCAGAGACTCTTGCAACAGAGCTGGACAAGTTGAATGCCAGCGCGAACAAGAGACCATAACTACTAAGCTAGTCGCTCATAAAGTCCGTGACATATTATCTGAGAGAGGCAGACACCCCGTATGAAAATAGCCCAAGTCTGTCCCAATTACTATCCATACATCGGAGGAGTTGAAATAGCAGTAGAAGAAATCAGCCGCAGATTGGTGAAAAGGGGAATTGAAACAACAGTTCTCACAACAGACCCATCAGGACTCTTGCAAAGAGAGGAAATCATAGATCAAGTAGTTGTAAGGCGCTTCAAGTCTTGGGCACCTGGTGAAGCTTTCTATTTCTCATCAGATCTCAAAAACCACCTGAGCAAGAACTCTAAAGAATATGACATATTGCATGCTCACAGTTACGCTGCTTTCCCAGCACTCTATGCTGCGCAGACCAAGAATGAAACTCGGTTGGTTTTCAACCCACACTACCATGGAACAGGACACACCTTTCTCAGGCGAATTCTTCACTTGCCGTACAGGCTTTGGGGCAGGAGAATTTTCAAAGCAGCCGACAAGCTGGTCTTCGTGTCACAATATGAGAAAAACTTGGCATCGCGGCATTTCAAGATCGATCTAGAGAAATCCACGGTCATCCCAAACGGCTTGAACCTAGAAGAGTTCATGAACCTAAAACACAGCAAGAAACAAAGCACCGACATTGGAACCCGCAACCTCCTTTTTGTGGGCAGATTAGAAGAGTACAAAGGAGTCCAGTACATCATGAAGGCTTTACCTCAACTTGAACAAGGAACAAGCTTAAGCGTTGTAGGCAAAGGACCATTCAAGAAGAACTTGATCCAACTCGCAACGAAGCTGAATATAGCTGACCGTGTGAGGTTCTACCAAGATCTGCCCAGAGAAGAACTCCTTCAAAAGTATGCCGATGCAGACGTGTTCATCTTGCTTTCAAAGCGCGAAGCTTATGGAATAAGCGTCGCAGAAGCATTATGTGCGAAAACCCCGTGCATAGTCGCAAACACATCGGCACTAGCAGAATGGATCGATGGAGAGAACTGCGTTGGGATTGACTATCCCATAGACCTCACGAGACTCGTAGGCCTGATAGATTCCGTTAGCGGAAGAAGAGCAAACAGATCCGGAATACTCGATTGGGACGAAGTGGCTGAAAGATTAGTCGCCGTCTATAAGAGTATCAACGACTAGCGCGTACGGATGAAGAATGAACATCCTATTCTTGAGCGAGTTGTTCTTCCCTCACGGCAGCGGAGCTGAACTCGCCACTTTTTTGTATGCTCGCCTCTTGAGTCGGGTAGGTTTCAAAATCGTGGTCGTCACAAACAGGTTTGCATCCGAGCCGGAAATAACCAAAACTGGAAATCTTGTCGTTCAAAGACTGCCCCTGTTTGAAAAACACGACGCAACAAAGTATTCGATGTTGAAAAGACTTGATGTTTTGCTAACGGGTCATATGAGGAGAATGATCAAGTGGGCCGACTTAGTGTACGTGCCGCGCTTTTGGTTTTCAACGATTCCGTTGGCGAAGGCTTACCGGAAGCCCGTGCTCACACATCTCCACGACTATATCCCTGTCTGCCCTCTGTCCAACATGTATGATTTTTCGAGAAACTCCGATTGTAGCTCTCGCAGTACTTTCTGTTCGGCAAGGTGCATTTTCGCCTACGAAAGAGTTCGGGGAAGAAGCTCTGAAGAGACTTTGGCGTCGGCTGCTTTGAACTCAAGCCTTGGACGTTTCTTACCCCAGTTCGTCAGACATAGCGACGCAATCGTGTGTGTATCCAAAACACAAAAAAGAATTATCACAGAAAAAGACGCAACTTTGCGTCATAAGATCCATGTCGTGTACAATCCTCTTCCTGAATACTCAAGCGCACGCACTTCGGGTGATGATTTCGGGTACTTCGGCGGACCATCCTACCTCAAAGGTTTTCATGTTCTATGCAGAGCAATGAAGGACCTCAGAAAAGAAACCAATGTACCACTCAGAATTCACGCTACACAGTTTCCCAACTCCGAGGGACGTCTCCTTAAATCATTCGGCAGCAACGAGCTCCTACTGTACTGCAAACTAGAAAAGGATCAATATGAGCACCTATACAAGAAGATACGAACCGTAATAGTCCCATCGATCTGGCATGAGCCCTGGCCGTATACTGTGGCCGAAGCACTTGCTCAAGGTAGGCTTGTGATCGCTTCTCGTGTCGGCGGCATCCCCGAACAGGTTCAAGGCTGCAACGGAGCCTATTTGAGTGAGGCAGGCAACACCAGTGAACTGGCAGAATCAATTCAGGCTGTCCATGGCTTGAAGAAAGAAGAAGCTGCAAATCTTGGGGCTCAAAACAAATCAACATTCCTCAGAAGGTTTGACAATGAGTCCACTCTGAAAAGGTTCATTAACCTTTGCGATAATCTGACTTGTTCCTAGAAATTGAATAGGGTGTAAAACAAATGGATAAAATCGACGTCGGCATAGTTGGCTGCGGTTACGTTGCAAACGGTCACCTAGAGGCATGGAGAAAGGCAAAACAGGCAAGTGTTGTTGCTGTCTCGGATGTAAATGAAAGTCTGGTCAAGAATACGGCAAGAATCTGGAAAGTTCCATTCTCACACAAATCACTATCAGAAATGATTGAGCAAGGCAAAGTCAATCTTGTTGACATTTGCACACCTCCACAAACCCATGCCAGTCTGGCGATTCAAGCTATGGAAGCCGGACTCAGTGTTCTGATTGAAAAACCTATGACGATGACGACGAAGGATGCCGATGAAATCGTTAAGTGTCAAAGAGCTACAGGCGCAAGAGCAGGTGTGATACATAATTGGCTTTTTGATGATCCGATCCTGGAAGCAGATTCTTTGGTGAAACAAGGACGAGTCGGAAAAGTGTTCAACATGGAAGTTGAGGCCCTCAACACCAAGTACGATTCCATGGCTGCCAACGAACGACACTGGTGTCACCAACTTCCAGGTGGAAGGTTTAGTGAGATGCTTGCCCATCCTATCTATTTGATGAGACATTTCCTCGGGGAAGTTGAGATGTGCGACCTTCAAGTTTCAAAGATAGGTGACTACCCATGGATGAAATCCGACGAACTGTGCGCTACCTTCAAGACTGGAGAGAAGATTGGGAGAGCCTATGCTTCATTCAACACATCACGAGAAGCCATCTTCGTAAACCTGCATTGCGAAGAGGCTATTCTCAAATTGGACATAATAAACTCAACAGTCAACCTGCTTCCTAAAAGAAAGACTAGTCGATTCAGCAAAGGCTTTGACTCTATGAGGCAGGCCGGTCAACTGCTGAAATCGACGGCAAGTAACACCTATAAAGTAGCCCTCAAACGATGGCTAAGTGGGCACGACGTGTGCATCAAACGGTTTGCAGAAAGTCTAGTTGCTGACACAGCCCCTCCGGTGACAATTGAAGAGGCTCGGTCCGTAATACAAGTTTTGGAGAAAATGTGCGAAAGAATAGAAATGATAGAGAAAAGCAGGGAAAATAACTCGATCAAAGCTTCCTAGTTTCGGTTTCCATCTGAGGCATACACGAGGGAATATAACGTTGACTGGTTTCTACCCCGTTCTTGCAGAGAATCTTGTATTGCCACTGTACGATATTGCGAGAGGAACATCCAGGTTCAAATATGGCCATATATTGCGGAAATCCCAATGGTTTTCTCATGAACAGATCACGCGCCTCCAAAACCATAACCTGCGAATTCTGCTCAAGCATGCATACGAAACTGTGCCATACTATCGAACAGTCTTCAAAGAAAGTGGGTTGACTCCTGATGACATCAGAAATCCTGAGGACCTGGTCAAACTTCCGACCCTGACCAAGGCTGATATTAGAAATCATTTTGATGACATGGTCTCACAAGAGTATCCAAAGAATAAGCTGGTTCGCACCAGAAGTGGCGGAACAGGCGATCCAATTACGTTTTTTGCAACAAAAGAACAACAAAGTTGGGAGCTTGCTGCAGAGTTCAGAGCATATGGTTGGGCAGGGTATCGCCTTGGCGATCGTTGTATGATTTTTTGGGGTTCACCCTTGGATACGCCGAAGGTTAAGGATTTGGTCCATCGGATTACCAGCACGCTGGATAGAACGTTGGTCGCGAATACTTTCGTGTTTTCTGAAGAAATTTTGGATTCATTCGGACGGATAATGAGCAAGTTCCGTCCTCAGATAGTAAGAGGATACGCAGGCTCGGTTTACATAATGGCGCGATACATGCTTGAGAATCCTAGGGACTGGCCTCAACCAAGAGCTGTAATTACTTCTGCCGAAATGCTCCTTGAACATCAAAAGGAGACGGTCGAATCAGCTTTCAAATGTCCGGTATTCGACTTCTACGGAAGCCGGGAGATTGGTGCGATCGCGTCAAAATGCGAGGAGAACAACGGCTATCACATCAGCGCTGAGAACGTGTTGGTCGAGTGTGTCAAAGACGGTGAGCACGTCTCTCCTGGTGAAGCAGGAGTGACTTTGATTACCAATCTTAGAAACTTCGGTATGCCATTCATAAGGTATGAGATCGGGGACGTTGCTAAGCTCGGTGAAGATGAGTGTGCCTGCGGCAGAGGGCTGCCCTTGTTGTCATCAGTTGAAGGACGTGTGTCACAGTTTATGGCTGTGTTCGACAAGCGACTGAACCGTGTTGTTCCAGTCAATACCGTGCCGGGCTTTTTCGGCGTGGAGCTGCGAAACGTGTTGCTCGAACGCTACATGATTATCCAAGAGAGTCTCCAGAGAATTGTGATAAAAGTAGCCAAGGGGAAAGACTATTCGGAGAGCCAGACAGATCTTATCGTTAGCAAAATCCGAGGACTTTTTGGAGACGATATCTCCATTGATGTCGAGTTCGTTGACTATCTGCCACCTCTGCCCAGCGGAAAGAGATCTGTTTTCATATCCAAGATTGATCCCTTCAAATTACAGTTCAATGACAAAGGCGAGCGGTGCTGACCATGAGAGTTGGCATGTTGTTCAATTATATGGCTCCCGCCTCTGGAGGAAGAATACCTGTCGCGCTGTCAATGATAGAATGTTTGAAGAAGCTTGGGTTAGAAACATGGTTGTTCTGCGGTAAGAAGACAGATCGTGCTGGGCTGACAAACCATTTTGGGGTCAGCGTTCCCCAGATTGACAGAGAGATTGTCACGCCAGTGTGGAGAATAATGCGCATGGCACCACGCATGCAAACGTACCTGGAGTTTCTAATTCCACCTTCTGTTCGACCTCTTTGTGATATCCTTGTCAATCCTTATACCAGCAATCTGCTCCCTTGGGTTGACATTACCTATTTCCATACTCCGAGATCATTTCTCTTCGAAAAGAAGTCACAGAAAAAGAGAATCTGGAGCTATTATTACAGCGGCTATCGCACCATTGAAAAAGCGCTGAGCAACAATTCCTCGCAACAACTCTTGCTGGCTAACAGTTGTTTCACCGCTGATACGATGAAAGAAACGACAGGTGTCGAACCAGAGGTGCTCTATCCTCCTGTAGATGTGAATTCTCTTGTTTACAGTCGGTCAGACTCTAAGGAAAATTGGGTCTTAACTATCGCCAGCTTCACTCCGTCAAAGAGACTGGATCTGATTCCGTCAATAGCGAGACGCGTGGACGCAAGATTCGTGATACTGTGTACATTGAACAACAAGCCATACTATCATAGTGTGGTCAACATGATCAAGAAATTCGGGCTGAAGGAACGAGTAAGAATACTGCCAGACTGTCATGAGAATTACAAAGTCAAGATCGACTTGTTACGCAAGGCAAAAGTCCTTTTGAGCCCTTCGGTCGCTGAACCCTTTGGCATATCGATAGTTGAAGGTATGGCAGGCGGATGCATACCGATTGCTCACGATTCAGGCGGACCGAGAGAATATGTGCCTAGGGACTGGTTATACAGAGATTTGGATGAGGCTGTTCAGAAATCTGGTGAGGCATTGGACTCTTGGAAGCCCGCGATTGGAGAAAAAATGAAATCGATTGCAGCTCGGTTTACAAAAGCCAGATTCGAGGAAAAGTTTTCGACTACCGTGACATGCTACCTGAGAAAACAAAAGAACTTTGACAGCGCAATTCTTCGCTCAGCCAAGTGAGGTTGAGTCATGGAAAAGAGTAAAATTGCAAGAATTCTTCTTGTGTTGTTGGTACTCTGGTTCTGCTGCATGCCCATTTTTTGGCGCATGGACCTATCAAATCCCACTGCACAGTACTATGATGCATTTTCAATGGCCCCGTACGCGATGCTCCACTTGGCAGTTTTCTACCTGATAGCTCTGCTGCTTCTCTATTTCAACGGGTTTTCGATGTGGCTTGTCCTTCTGCTCGCACTCTATTTTCCTGCAATCCAAGTTATCAACTTTCCTTTTCTGACTGCTCGTGACGTTTTTCTGCACGCAGGACCTGCGAGATTTGCGCTAGTCCAAGGAGAAATATCTGGAACACCAACCGTAGAGTCTTGGTCCGGATCATTCATACTGCACACTGTTTTCTCCGCGATTTCCGGAGAAGATTTGATCAACGCAAACTACGTCTTGTATTTTGCATTGATAGTCACTTTCGCTGCGTTCGCATACTGTATTGCCGAAAAGTTGGCGAAGAAGGGCTATCAACTGGCAGGATACTGTACTATTCTTCTTCTGACTCTGTTCTTCTCTCATTTCAGCGACTTCATTCTCTATTCGCGTTCAAACCTTGCATTCACACTTTTCATCTTGTTCATCTTTGCGTTCACGTTTTTCGATGGGCGACGTGGTTTTCTGCTTCAGGTGATAATAGCTAGTGCCGTCTTTGTTGTACATCCGTTTCAGTCTCTTGCTATCGTGGCTTATGTCGTGTCCTATTCCGTACTCACTAGGATAACACGCTCGCGTCACAGCAGAGTCCCCCTTGCTCTTTTTTCAATCTCAGCATTTAGTGCATGGTTTGTTTTCAACGCTCCGGCACTTCTGGATGCTGCTTTGAGCCGCCTTTCGCAACCTCTTCCCGCAGTCTACACCTCTTCCATTCTGACGACGCTTTCGTCGAGGCAACAGCTTCCTTGGTGGGGATCAGTATTTCGCGATTTTTTCAAGTACTCTTTCATTTCTCTGTTAATCTTCGCTTCTGTTAGCTTGATTCCGTTTCTTCTTCAAAGACGCCAGGTTTCAGACAAGAAGACGATGATCAACGCAAGTCTCTTGTCCTTGCTGCCTATGGCTGCGATCATGTTTTTGAGTTTGGTTCTCCTCCCTGATTGGGGGATATGGAGGTCAACTGTTTTCGCTTCATTTCCCATCGCTTTGGCGTTGCTTGTTTCTATTGATTGGATAGATGCCCAAAAACACAAGATTTCGTTGCTCAGGAAGAAAAGCTTGAGAAGATCAGTACCTGCAGTATTCCTGTTATTCATCATGATCCTGAGTGCGATGGTCATGGTGCTTAAATGCGAAGGCAACCTGTACTATGGAGACCTGAATCATCCCTCCGAACTATCGGGGCTTTCTTTTGTGTTCACAAATAATCTTGATTCTTCAATAACCTTCCTATCATGGAGAACCGCGTTGTATTCGAGTTATTACAATTACAACTCCTCTCATGCCATTCGGTATCTCTGGATCACGGAACTCAACGCGATCTCCGATGACTCTTCGGAAGTTCTCTACCGGCAAAACCAACTAATAAACCAGTCCAGACTGATTGTCAGAGGGATGCGCGACTCTTTCACGCTGGGTCTCAACGAAAGAAACGCCAATGAATCATTGCGCGAAAATGTCGACCAGGGGTTAATGCAACCGAAATTTTCTTCCATTTATTCAAACGGTTTATATATAGTCTATTATCAGACTGTTCCTCCGTGACTGGTTGACATGCACTATGTGCTCTGCAACAGCAGTACGGTGTAACCGTTGACTATTATGGAATGTCTTGGATTGATGCTGTTGCTTTGGGTCTCTGGTGTCAACCAAGAAACAGTATTGTCGACCCAAGTGGCGTTGAACTGGTTGAATTGTCCAACTATATCGACCGCACGGGTTTGATCAACTTTGCAGATCAAGAGGATATTTGTCGTGTTGTCGTGTATCCACGAAAGGACTCGTACGTCGTCAGAAGAACTGTTTGATTCAACAATCGCATCCCCTGAATGCAAAGCTTGCCCTAACATTGATTGAACGTAGTATGGGTACCATGGTTTCGAATTATCCGAGTTGATCATGCCAAAGCCTGCTCCCCCAGAAGGTTTGTTACTGGTTTCCCAAGACCTGCTGCTGGAAAAAGTGAAATAGACGTTGTAGTCAAGCCCGTCAACAACGCCAGTTCTCAAAGCCAACGCCAGCCATACGGCTCCGGCCATCTGCTGCATTTTCGGGTCAGTTCCAGAACTCCAGGCGCTGTCAAAATTGCTTTCTGAGTTGATAATGAGAACCTGTTTTCCTCGCGAGCTATAGTACATTTGGCGCGCCCCATCTATTCCGTAGTAACCACTTTCTGGACCGCCAGGGTCAGTCGTCATCTGGAATTGTTCTGCTCTCGCAAAGATCTGCGCATCACTGTATTGTCCGATGGCTCCGGAATCGTACTTGTGGAAAGATATGAAGCCAAGTTCTGCTCCCCCATGGCTTAACCAGTAGTTCAGGACCGGCTTTCTGTTTGCTCCGTCAAAGCCTAGAAGGACATTCGGGTTTTCAGTTCTCATTGCAAGTGCTGCTGCATTGAACACGCCCATGTAATTGGCGATCTTCGCGTAGTCGTTCCAGCCAAAGTACATCCATGGTTCATTGAGTATTTCGTAAAAACGGATATTCTTACCCGTTTGTTCGAAGTGTTTCACCCATTCTTGACAATAAGCTGCCCACGAAGCTTGAAAAGGCAATCCCGAAGTCGAGTTCAGCGTCATTCCGGGTGGAAGGATAATCGATCCAAACGCACAATATCCCAGACAGATCAGCGGTTCCGCACCCACGTCGAAGATTCGCTGGATGAGTAGGTCAACCTGCGACCAGACAAAGCTGCCGCTTCCCGCTGAGTCATCCCAGTGTGTACATGTTTCAACTCGATGACTGAAAATTCTGATCAATCTGAAACCCGCATTTTGAGTCAACTGCCTCAGGCCGGCGTTGTCACGCCAACTCGACCAATCGAACTCTAACATGTGACCTAGGGACAAGTTGTTGATGCCAAGAACTCTGCTAGGATTCACACTCACATCCACTTGAGGCCAATAGTTGACGATTCCACTTGTTGAAACACTTTTTGGGGAAAACGCAGAAGTAGCAGAGCTAAGGAAGATCATAGAGACGACTAAAGGAACCACGAGAAACGCAGCGACAAGAGCTCTTTTGTGTGTATCGTTCAGGTTCAAGGTGTTCGCACGCAGAATGTCGTGCGACTCAATATATAATAAACCTTGCTGTCCGCCTGTTCGACGAAAATACAGAAAATGACTTCTAGAAGTCAGCAACATAGATGTTTATATGCCCCTGATTCCTATTTCTCCTCAAACGGGTCATCGAGTTCAAATTGGGTTTAAGGAGAAGTCTGAATAAATATGACAAACTTCAGTAGTTACCGCAGAGTGTTTGGGTTCATTTTCCTAAGTCTTCTTCTCTTCAACATTCTTGCCGCAATTCCATTTGCCTTCGCGCCAGCACCACCTCAGGCGCTGACTCTCAAATGGGTCAAGACCATCGGCGCGAACGCCCGAACTTACATAGGTCCGATTGCCACTGATGTCGATGGAGATGGCAAGACAGAGATAATTGTCACTGGCGGAACTAGCGACGGAGGAACCGATGGCACAGTTACTGTGTTGGACGGCGCGACGGGAAACGTCAAGTGGCAGGTTTCGCCAGGCGGGATAGGAATGCACAGCTCATGCGAGATAGCGGACATTAACAATGACGGTAAAAAAGAGATAGTTGTTTCAGGCAACAATCCTGTAGTTTTGTTCGGCACCAACGGAAGCATATACTGGAAAAACGTTGATGTTTCTTCCTACAACGACTACAGTCCAGTTTATGATGTCAACGGAGATGGATACTGTGAGATTTTTGTAAGCTCCGGTCTCGGGCCTTATCAGGGTTATGACTATATCACGTCACTGAGCTATGACGGAAAGGTTCTGCAACAAAACAACACGTCTTGGCATCCTTGCTGGGCAGGTTTGACAATCGGTGATCCAAACTACAGTGGACGGTTCCTGCTCTACCAAGGAGACAGAAGCCGCGGCTACAACCCAGACACTGACCCCTACAAGTACGGGGGTTGGGGAGTACGGTGTCTTGACCCGTTCACGCTCACAACGATCTGGAACGATTCGGACATAAAATGCAGCAGCCACGTTCCGATGCTGGCAGACGTCGATGGAGACGGAATACTTGACGTGGTGGTGGCTCATCAAGACGGGGGTCTCGCGGTCTTAAATGCCACGAGCGGAGCCGTTTTGACCACAGGCGGCAAATACAGAAAGAGTCTCAATCTCGGTTTCACGAGCCATTCACAACCAACAGTCTATGACATAGACAACGATACTCATCTTGAATTCATAACGTGCACAGGCGACCCGATAAAAGTATGGGACTTGTACACCTGGAAACTTGACGCCGTCATTCCTTTCGTCTGTTGGGAACCTCCAATGGTCGGCGACGTGAACGGCGACGGTCGAATGGAGATAATAGCAGTCAATGGCACGAGCATCATTCCTTACGATGTATATGACAACGGAACGTTTTCCGCGCTGACCTCATACGAGGCTGACGGTCTGATCGGAGTCAGCGACCACACTTTACTCCAAGACGTGGATGGCGACGGCTACAACGAGCTAATCCTCACAAGCTACGCAGCAGACCAGGGAAGAGTCTATTGTTTCAGAACACCATCACCAGTGAAGACTCCAGCCGTCAGAGGAGGCATGCAGTTCTACAGTGATCGGATGTGTGGAGCAGCAGAATACGTAACGCCGCCAGGTCCAAAAGCCCCACAGATGTACAGGCCCTCACCAGCAAACGGAGCAACGGACCTCCCGATTAGTCTTTCAACGTTGAGCTTCACACTGAAAGATTACCAGAATGACCTGATGAATTATTCAGTGACAACCTCGCCTAACATTGGCGGAGGCAACGGAACAAACAAACCGAGCGCGGGCGGTGGCGCGAGCGGCATCTACACGGTTCCAGTGAGCAACGTCAGTTACGGAACAACCTACTCATGGACAATAACCGCTACGGACGGACAAAACATCAACAGCACAACCTACACTTTTTCAACAAAATCATCGCCAGCCGTACCCAACTGGTGGGACGTTTCTTGGCAATATCGCAAAGCAATAACGATCGACCATGGAAAAATCAATTCTGACCAGATCAACTTTCCACTTCTATTGGACATAACAGACAACAACCTCAAAAACAAAGCTCAACCCACAGGATGGGACATTGTTTTCACAGATTCAATTCAGAACAAACTAAGCCATCAAATAGAATCATACGACAACACCACAGGACACCTGCTTGTCTGGGTCAACATCCCCCTGCTGTCTTCGACCACAGACACGATTCTCTACATGTACTACGGCAACCCAACGAGCACAGACCAGCAAAACAAAGCAGCCGTCTGGGACCCCAATCACATGCTTGTCTTGCACTTGAGCGACAGCGTCGGGACAAACGTTTACGATTCAACGGTGAACGCAAACAACGGCACAGCATCTCCTGGTGGAGTATCCAAAGGGATCACAGGTCAAATAGACGGGTCCTTCACGTTTGACGGGACAAGCGGCTACGTTGAAATGCCCCACAGCAACACACTCGCAGGCTACAGTCAAGGTTTTACGGCAAGCTTCTGGCTCAGGCTGGACGATATCAGCAGAAGACAGACAATCTTGGACGAATACAACGCAGGCTCGAACCAAAGAGGATGGTTCGTCGAATATCAAAGTCAATCCCTCGGGTTTTTCGCGTCCCAGGATGGAAACGGGTACGGTGAATGGCATGCGTCCTTCGCCCCGACCGCGGGACTATGGTACCACGTAACGATCGTGTGGGAAGCAAACGTTATTCCAAAGTTCTACGTCAACGGAGTCTTGATAGCCACGACCGGAACTGACAATATCGCGTCGATCTACAACGCCTTGGTTCCCCTTGACATTGGACGATGCCCATACAACGCGGCCAGATATCTGAAAGGAGGACTAGACGAGGTCCGTGTTTCAAACCGCGCTAGGTCGGCTACGTGGATACTCACCGAATACAATAATGAACAGGCACCGCAGACATTCTATGTGGTTGGAGTCGAAGAGGTTTATCAGACGCCACAAGCTCCTGTAATCAAGAACCAGTATCCTCCAAACGGCGCAACAGGCGTTCAACTCAACCCAACTCTATCGGTTTCCGTGGTCGATTATCACGGAGACCTGATGAACATATTCTTCCGAACCAACGCTTCGGGAACGTGGCAGGGTCTAGGAAACTACACAAGCGTGGGAAACGGAACGTACACTCAAACCACGATTAACATGGCTAACTACAACACTAGGTACTGGTGGAGTGTTAGCGTTACGGACGGCACCAACTGGACCAACCAGACGTATTCGTTCACCACCAAACCCTTGATTGTCAATTGGTGGAGCACTTCATGGTCTTACCGGAAGACTATCACGATAGACCATTCAAAGATAAGCTCCAGTCAAACAAACTTTCCTGTTCTCATTGACTTCACTGACATCGCAGTAGGAGCGAAAGCGCGACCTGACGGCTATGATTTCGTGTTCACTGACCTGAACGGTACGAAACTGAACCACGAAATCGAATCATACGATGCCCCATCCGGCCACCTCACTGCTTGGGTAAACGTTCCCTTCCTCTCAGCGACCAACGACACTCTCCTCTATATGTACTACGGCAACGCTGGGTCATCAAACCAACAGAACACAACAGATGTGTGGGACACAAACAACATAATGGTTCTTCATCTTGGTCCTCAACCCCCGTGCAAGGACTCAACCATTAACGCAAATAATGGAGCAATCCACGGCGGTGTGACGCAAGGGCTCGTCAGTAGGATCGATGGAGCATACGGTTTTGACGGAACAACAGGTTACGTTGAGACACCTGACAGCGGCACGCTGGCTGGCTTCACTCAAGGTTTCACAGTCAGTTTCTGGCTGAGGCTCGACAACACCGACAAGAGACAGACAATCATCAGCAAATACAACACCGGACCCAACCAGAGATCTTGGATGGTTGAATATCAAAACTCCGCGACTTACGGCAAGGTCCTCGGCTTTTTTGCTTCACAGGATGGAAACGGCTACGGCGAATGGTACGCGTCGCTCAACCCAACGGCGGGAACATGGTACCACGTGACAATCGTCTGGCAGCCGAACGTTGTTCCAAAGTTCTATGTGAACGGCGCTCAGGTCACCACAAAAGGCGTTGAAACCACCGTGTCAATATACAACAATTCAGGCGTCCCCCTCGACGTCGCAAGATGCCTCTACAATTCCGCAAGATATCTGTCGGGGGCCTTGGACGAAATTCGCTTGTCAGATTCAAGCCGAACACCAGGCTGGATACTCACGTGTTTCAACAACCAGAAAGACCCGTTAAGCTTCTATCAGATAGGACCACAACAGTCCCTGCCGAATGAGCCGGTAATTTCAAACCCAACCCCGGCGGACGGAGCAACAAGTGTCCCGATCAGCACGAGCAAATTGAGCTTCAACCTGACGGATTACGGAAACAATCCGTTGAACTACACAGTGACGACGAGCCCCAGCATAGGTATGGGATCAGGACTGAACGTGGGCAACGGCAACTACAACGTGACAGTCAGCGATCTCAACTATTCAACAGTTTACGCGTGGACGGTGAACGTGACCAACGGCAACTACACCACAATCGGAACGTTCACGTTTACCACGGAGGCTTTAGGTCCACCGCCCGCCGCAAACGACATTGTATTCGACAGCAACTTCGACATGGGCAACCTGAGGAACGTGCAGTTCCAGAGCGCTGACAATCTGGGGAACAGGTTCTACACGGCGGAACAGAACCATACGACAGTAAGCTTTTCCGACAAGCACTGGTGGTTCTACTTCAGCATGGACAACGCGACCGGCAAGACGGTGACAGTCAAATTCGTGAACAACGAAGCTATCGATTTCTCAACCGATCCCGTAAACGGGAATAGATGGCCAAACATTGAACCCGTGTTCAGCTACGACAACATCAACTGGGAGAGACTACCACTCACCGGCGTATCATTCAATCGCACTGCGGCCACATACACAATCACCATAACGGTGCCACCTACAAAAAGCAAGGTCTGGCTCGCTCCTGTCCCACCCTACAATATCCACAAAAGAGACGCGCTCTTTGAGGAATTCAAATTCAATCCTTACCTCACTATAACGAGCCTTGGCACAACCGTTGGCGGACAGGAAGTCAAAGTTGCAACCATAACCGATCCCGCCTACTCGGACGCCGGCAAATTCAAATCCTATGTCATAGCTCAACAGCACGCAGGCGAGCTGGGCAGCTGGAACGCGGAGGGCCTCATCCGGTTCCTACTGTCCGACGACCCAACGGCCGCTTTGATACGAAGGAGCTACATCTTCAAGATCGTACCCATCGTCAACGTCGACGGCGTGTACCAGGGAGTAAGCAGGTACACTCCACTGCGAAGTGGTGTTCAGTATGACCTCAACAGACTGTGGAACACGAATCCAATCAGCAACGCGCCTGTCGAGGTCCGAGCTATCTATCAGGACATCCAAGCCTTCAAACCCAACTCGTTCAACGACTTCCACAGCACGATCAACACCGAACAGGTTTCGCCGAAAGAGGCTCTCACCTACACATGGAGCACATCCAACACAGCGTTCACCAACTTCATGGACAGAATCAGAGACGGCGGATATCCAGAGACGGTTCGGGCAATATCCAGCTTGGCCGGAGGAGCCTTCCAGAACATCCACAGTCGACTGGGAGTTGCCTTCTCTGTGTCATGGGAGAACCCCATGTCAGAACTCAGCTCCAAACCCGGGGTGAAGCTAAATGTCAGTGACTGGATGTCTTGGGGCGCAGGCTGGGCCAAGGGCAACTACCTCTACTTCGGCGATGCGAACGCCACTTTGAACGTCGCAACAACCGGAAGCGGCACTGTGTCCCTCAATGACACGGGGCCATATCATTACGGGTCAGTGGTTCAGCTAACGGCCGTGCCTAGTCAAAACTGGCTGTTTTCTCAGTGGACCGGTGACCTTACAGGCAGTCAGAATCCGGAAGTAATCATAATGACGGGAAACAAAACAGTCACAGCTGTCTTCAGCCAAATACAGTATACCCTAACGCTTTTCAACGATGGAAACGGCTCAATATCCAAAGTTCCAAACCAAACAGCCTACGCACCCGGTACAAACGTGACGCTCACCGCGATTCCAGATCTCGGATGGAGCTTCACTTCGTGGAGCGGCGACTTGACAGGCAGTCTGAACCCAACATCGATAATCATGGATGCAAACAAAACAGTCACAGCTCACTTCACATTGAACCAGGCACCAACAATCGACAGTTACACTCCCACAATGAGCTATCCTAGTACAAGCCAAGGAAACCCACAAGGCTTCACAGTCAACGCGACGGATCCAGATGGAGACTCCTTGACTTATGAATGGTACTTTGACGGTACCTTCATCGCAGGCACTGACTCGTACACGTTCACTCCGACGTCAGACAGTTCAGGAGCCCACAACGTCACCGTGCAGGTCTCCGACGGCAACGGAGCCCAAGCCAACCATAACTGGTACCTCACAGTCGACGCCAATCTTGTAATGCCCTTCGATACGAGCACAACTCCGATTACTGACTACTCAGGTCTGGGCAACAATGGAACGCCAGTCGGTCCTACATGGACGGCGAACGGAAAGATAGGCGGCGCATATTTCTTTGACGGTGTGAACGACTACATCAGGATCCCGGACAGTGTCAGCCTTGACGGCGACGGCACATGGGATCAGATCACCATCGAGTTCTGGATTAACATAACTGCAAACCAGAATGGCAAACGAGTTATCGCCAAGAGATTCGGTGGAAGCACTGGCGGGCCGTACAGTTATCAAATAGGCTTCCAAACATCAGGAACTTCCAACAGACTATATTTCGACATCTGGAACCCCAATCTGTACGAAGTTGAGATCAACACGACGCTGACACCACTAAACCTGAATACGTGGTACCACATAGCCTGCGTCTACAAATCAAGCGTAGGATCAAAGATTTGCATCAACGGTGTGGATGTGAACGCAGTCAAAGTCGTGACCAATCCTGTCGGCAATGAAACAGGGCTCATACGTGCAAGCAGAGGGCAGTCGCTTTTCATCGGATGCAGAAACGGAAGCACTTCGCCATACACTACACCTCAGGACTTCTTCTCCGGAATGATCGACGAGCTGAGAATCTATCCAAAGGCATTGAACTCAACTCAAATCGGCAAATCATACTATCTAGCAAACTTCATGAGCTTTTCGCCGACTTTTGCCCCGACCGCAATGTACATAGGGCTAAGCCTTGCGTTTCCTTCAGCTTTGTTCGCCTTGATCGCTGGTGTACCAAAACGCCAACGAAAACCACCGCGTTTCTCCCTCCCTTTCATTTAGGAGCGTGTGCTCATATTCGGTGTATTGGTCCTAATCGGCAAGAAACGTTGACGGTGGGTTCTTCCTACCTTCTCTCTTTCTTCAATCTAGGAGTGCGCATGCATTGTTGTGCAGAATAGGGCCTAGTTTACACGAAACGTTGCGATGGACGATGTCACGTTTGAATCTGGTATTGGCGTTGATGGTTGCCTTGCTGTTCGTTGGTTTGTTGAGGTTTCCTGTTTCTGTCTGCGCGGCTGGAGATGGGCGTGTGGTTTCGCATTCGGGGTATCGTGATTCAGATGGAAACTACCATGTTGTGGGAGAAGTCGAGAATTTCGGTGACGTAGCGGTCAACTACGTTCGGGTCACGGCGACTTTCTATGACTCCTCGAACTTTGTGATTGATAGCAGGTTTGACCTGACGATGATTTATGTGATTTTGAGTGGGCGCAAGGCGCCGTTTGACGTTGCCTTGTTGGATGTGGCCGAATCGGCTCTGGTGGATCATTATGAGCTTAGCGTTACGTTTCTTGAGGCGTCTCCGCTTCCGATGGGACTTGAGATTGTTTCGCAGTCTTCGAGTGTTGATGCTATGGATCAGATGCATGTTACAGGTGAGCTTAGGAACGGGGGGAGTTTGAATTTGACGAACGGGAAGGTGGTTGCGACTTTTTACGGTCAAGCGTCGAAGGTTGTTGCGGCGGCGTACACTTTCCTTGACCCTGAACTGATAGGCGAAATCACGCCAAACCAGACAGTGCCCTTCGAGATTGCTTTGAGCGCTGAAAGAACAGGGCACGTTTCAACGTTTGCTTTGACGGCAGAATCAAGCCAATACGCTGCCATACCTGAATATGCACCTTTGACTTTGGTTGCCCTTTTTTCAATAGGCTCGGGAATCGCCTTTTTTGCTCTTCGCCGAAGGAGACCGTGATTGACAACGTTAGGGACGCAGGTTTATCACAATCGTACCTGCAAAGCTATCGAAGTATCTTGTAAATCTTTTGTCCTTAAGCCTGTACCCAAACAAAATGTCAAAAGGCAAAAGAAATGCTTTACCGAAATCCCTTACTGCGACGTTATCCCAAGTAAGTTTTTTTCCATCTAGCCTAACGACTTTCAACCCAAAGGCGCGCTTCCCGAGGGTCTGTCCAGCAAATCCTTCGAGGAGCGTCGAGTATATCCAAAACAAGACCAGAAAGAGGATAACATTGGGTATGTCTACGCGAAATGATACGCCTGAAGTGAGCCAGGACAGAAGATTAGTTGCGATCGCGGTAATCAGGAAAATTCCAAGCGTTATCGCGAAATCGACGAGAAAAGCGCACACGCGCGCCCCTATGGTTGCAAGAGGAAGAACAGAAGTCTTCTTGGACACATCTGCCTCCACAGCCCACGCTTCTATGTCTTTTATGAAAACTACCGCGTTTTCGCCTAACCTGCTCAATCGGTATTTGCCCGTGGGCGTCTGTTCGAGAAAACCCTTTAAGCTCCGAATGTGAAAACTCAGTTTTCCCGTATCCACATTAAGGATATTCATCAAATCAGTGAAAGAAAGCTCCACGTTTTCATCGAGTCCCAACAGAATACCTCTTCTTAGAGGATGGGATAATTCGGACAGTATTCTTGACACGGTATCTTGATCGACAGTCATTTTCAATCCAGAACTCTACTGCCTACAGTTCTCCGAACCTTTCGGAGCTAATGGAATCCATGAAAGATTCGAAACCCGCCTTTTCGAGCGCAACTCTGATCGTACACTATGATTCTGGACGCCCTATTTTACCTTTTCAACGTCGCGCCTGCACCAATATAGACCGAAAACAAAATAGAGTCCTTAACTATTAGACGAGGTCTTATACTCAGAGTGCGACAACTTAGGTGGAAGGAACATGTTGAGACAAAAATGGCTCACGTTGACAACCTTGGTTTTCCTGTTTATGATATTCATCGTACCTATTCAAGTAAGAGCTCAGAACGGTACGATCGAAGCAGAAGTCCTCCCCTCCCAAGGATCCGCCAACACGGGCATTCTCATCAGATTCAAAACAGTAAACGCAAGTGTGGGCGGTGTCCAAAAAGCCGATATCTTCTGGGACAATTACTCGATCGCATTGAACAGAGACGGTCTGCTTGGAGCTGATGGCTCCTACAACTATAACCTGACAGTTCCATCCCAGCCCCCACTCTCAGACATCGGAAACCACACAATCCGCGTGGACTCATCCGTCTTCAACTATGGCCAAATAAGCTTCGCCTTCATTTTCACAATAACCGAGTTCGTGCCTTCACCTGAGTATTTGACTTTGAACGCCACCTACTATTCATTGCTTGCCAACTTCACCGACCTTCTCAACAGCTACAACACCTTGTTCATCAACTACAGTAAGATATCAACAGACTACGCCACGCTTGTCAGCGAATACAGTCAACTACTCCTCGACTACAACTCGCTATCCGCTAATTACAATGCCTTAACCGCTAATTACAATTCTCTTTCAGCCAATTACAATTCACTGATCGCTAACTACAACAATCTTCACTCGGTCTTCAGTTCGTTGCAGACGAACTACACTAGCCTCCAGCAAAGCTTCCAGTCTCTAAGCTCTGACTACAACGCCCTAAAAACCGACTATGATTCACTGGACTCAACCTATTCAAGCCTCAAATCAAATTATGATTCCGTTCTTGGACAATTGGCCTTCGACAGAAACCTCAACTACATCTTTATTGCATCAACGATCGTTCTGGCAGTCACAACATTCTACTTTGCAACTAGAAAACCAAGATTAACCGCAAAAACGAGATATTGAGACTGCCTGAAACAAGTCCTCCAAGAACCTGTTAAGAATCAAATCGTATGACAAAATCAGCTGCGTGAACGCACGTTCAACTGATTCTTGAATTCGAAAAACGAAAAAACCTTGGTGGAGACACGCAAACCTGATCGTTTTCACCACCACTTGACTTCAATATCTGAATCATAAAAAAAGCAACAGAAATCATGTCTGAAATAACCTCTTCTGGTTGTGTGTATTCATGTGGAACAGGAATACGGAAACGTTTATTATGACTCACGATTCTGGATACGCCTCGGTGAAAACATGTCGATGCAAAAAGCAGTCGCAGGAACCATTATCACCGTTGCCATAATAGTGATGATGACGAGCGCCCTGGCTTTGCTTCAACCCAGCACAACCATCACTAACACCGGGGCGATAGAAGCACTTAACGTTGGCGTCTATCAAGACAGCGCCTGCACACAAGCTCTCTCCACATTAAACTGGGGAACACTGAAACCAGGAACATCCGCCAACAGAACAATCTACGTCAAAAACACAGGCAACGCCGCATTAACGCTGAACATGACGGTCACAACATGGAACCCATCCACCGCAGCATCCTACATCACGCTGACCTGGGACCGACAAGACTCCATACTCACACAAGGAAACAGCGTCCCCGCACTCTTGGTTCTATCAGTATCAGCCAACGTCAACGGGTTCACCGACTTCAACTGCACCACAATCATAGCAGGAAACGCCTGACAGCACGAACAACTCTCAAACGGCCAACACACCCAAGCCCCAATCCTCCTTTTTCCAACCCAACAAACATCCAAATCTAAGAATACCTTGAAAATCCAACATGCAAACCAGCAGAACGGCACGCCAAACCCCACCAAAAGAACTGCACAGGCACTCACCACATTACTGTGCGTGCTGAAAACCTAGGGGGGAGGGGGTAGGTCATTTTTGACTGTTTTTCAACCAAAAACCATGTTGAACAGTCCATAATACAGTCCTACACTCAACATCATGCATGCCCCCAAAAACTGAAAACTCACAACTGCACCGTTTGAGAACCCTTCAATCCTTTTTCTTCCAGGAATAACTCTTAAGTGCGTCCCCTCATTCGTCTCAACCAACACAGATCAATGTAAATCAATTCATGTTGATCGGACCACGCAACAGAATCAAAATGTCAAGATGGATCATAAAATGAGCAAGACAGGCCACCCGAACAGAACACGACTTGCTTCATTCTCAAATATCCAAATGCCAAGCCAAAGCGCTCTTGCACTGAAAGCCTTCGTTCTGGCAGCAGCCGTAATCGCCTTCTACCTTCAAGACCTCACCCTCATATTCACCGACGCATTAAGCAACGAAGCAACAAGCTACATCCTCATAATCCCCATAATCCTAGCATACCTCATCTACCGCAAAAGAAAAATGCTCATGACCGCCATCACCGACACCGACGAAAACCAACCCAAAA